>Ga0123355_10006397_pt1 | contig 17444 bp, 11 predicted proteins | sample TergutEmb28metaG_3_FD_89872 | JGI IMG/M metagenome (GOLD analysis project Ga0123355, IMG submission 89872) | Embiratermes neotenicus P1 segment gut microbial communities from Petit-Saut dam, French Guiana - Emb289 P1 | ecosystem: Host-associated > Arthropoda: Insects > Digestive system > Gut ...
GGCCAATAAAGAACATTTTGTTTAAGGTACAGAAAGGTAGTACTCAATGGGATCCCATTGAGTACTACCTTTCTGTACCTTAAACAAAATGTTCTTTATTGGCCTAATAATAACTGTTTACGGTCAAAACATGTAGCCACAGTGTAACCTATTGCATACATTATACTACTGTATTGATGTTGTTGTGTACTGACGGTACAGACCATATTTTACAATTGTTATTGCACAACGGGATGGCTTCTGTCGAAAAAAATATATAACGTTGTAACGCCTTCTTTCATTTTTATGGCCGTACATGAAATCAGTCATGTAATGAAGTGAAGAGATGGAGTTAACTGTAACGGTTAGGTGTTCTTAACGTGATGTTAATTAGTTTTTTTTCTCTGACACTCTAGGAAGGTGCACGCGTGGCTAAGCTCTTGTGTACTGAACATGAAGAACTCTACAAGAACTTTTTGAAGCCAAGGATCAAAGTAGGCAACGAGTTTGTGACCCAGGGTAGGAACAAGGACCAGGTGAGCATTTTCATGCAACCGCCCACATACTGCCAGATGTACAAAATAGCTCCTTCCGTCTGCAAATTTAAAGCTTAACAGAAATGAAGTTATCCCTGTGCATTCCATGAACTTAAATGGGGGAATGGTTTTACAGTTGCACTCATTCTTAAACTCAGCCCTAGATATTGATGAGTGGTCAGCTTTACGCCCCACTCTTTACGCCAATAGAAACAGCCTCCGTTATCCATAGAGTTACGAGGTTGAGCGGGCTCCTGAACCGGTCTGGAGGTTTCGGAGATGAGGGAAATTTCTTACCGCTACTGGGTTTTAAAACCCACGTCATCGAGCCCGTAGGCTAGTCATTATACAGACTGAGCTACCCCGGCTCTATTTCAAACTTACTCACAAGTAATGTCAAATATTACTCTAAGGCTTCAGTAGTTTTTTGCAAAGTATACAAAGAACCATATATCGACATGATGTCTATCCGTCTGTGACGTAGCATCAGCGCCTAGGCTGTTGAACGGATCTTCGTATTTCGATGTGAGACATTTTTGTTTAAAACTGGGAGGAAACTTTGATATCAGGTTTATTACTTCATTTAGGTAATCTCATGTAGGATGTAAGATTACCTATATTTAAATTGCTAGCAAAATTTAGTATGACCTTTACAAATTTAGATATCACACAAATTCACTATATATGTGCATTTATTTTGAGTTTTAAATGTCAAATATTTTATGCCTGAGGATGGTCAGTAATGACCGAAACACGTAGCATTTGTCGAAAAGACTAATAAAATCTGTTGTGGTTGGCAGTATACTTTCACCAGTTGTTAATATGACACACCACAAAGGGATGAATTATTAAAAACAATTGAAAGTAACATATTTTATAAAATTGTAGGTCTCGTACTCGGTGGGTGCCATGTCCAAAGGCATGTTCGATCGAATGTTCAAATGGTTGGTGAGGAAGTGTAATGAGACGCTGGACACAAAACAGAAGAGACAGCACTTCATTGGTGTCCTGGATATTGCCGGATTTGAGATCTTCGACGTAAGTTTGATAACTGTGTTAACGCACGGAATGAAGACCTTACGATACAAGTTGTTGTGATTCAGATTGATAACATGTTAATGATATTTTGACAGAATTTCTAGTAAATTGAGCTTATACTATACGGTATACGTATACATTTCATAGTACAATATTCCGTATATTGTCACAGTAATTATCAGATAATGATATAAATTAAAAAATACTTATTGAAATATGCGGAACTAATTGGATTCTTCAATTTGGATACTTTTATTCGAAAAATTTAAAAGTGTTTTTACTAGTCTGTATGATCATTTCGTACATTAATTTTTAAATTTGTGGAATTTAGCCAATGAGTAGTATAATTTTAGAGAAATTATGTCGCCATGTATGTTTTTTGAGAGTCTCAGCTTGCAGATAAAGTGAATACCGGAAGTAACTTTTTTGTTAAAATACACTTTAGTTTCAGAGAAATGAGCCCCATCACAGCACTGGTTTTCTAGGTTTATAATCCAAGTGTTTCTTTACAGGCTTCTCTGTTCTGCGTGTAGAATCTTGTTACCATTCTGTACTGTTGTGACCTTGCATTTTGTAATTTTGAAACTTGTTATTTCTTATACTGAATTAATGATAACGTTTTGCAGTAACAGGTGAAAGTCATCACATCTTGACATTAATATATGATAGGGAGTGTCCTGATTATTATAAAGTGGGTTGTCTAGGGAGATTGAAATTTGACCTGCTTGCTGTGCCTACAGCCTTAGACAAATCAGTAATTCGTTGTTTGTTTTTTCAAGGTCAACACAACGTGTCACATTCTTGCATTGATGTACCTTTGTAATTTTTGTGAAATATTACTGATACATATGTTTTGTGACGTCCTAATAATTGTTTTCTTAATTCGAACTCAGATTTTTCACTCCTATATTTATTTTGTAATACATTATATTTAAAAACATACAGGGTGGGCCAAAAGCAGGTATACAGTATATAGTTATTTACCATACAACTACTGTTTACCTACTTTTGGCCCATCCTGTATATTCACTAAAAAGAATGAATTTGGCAATTCAGTACTGGAAACTAAATGCTATTATCAATGATGATTTTAAATGTAGCATGATAATGTCAAAAATTTTCTCAACAAAACTTAAGTTGTGTAATTGTTTCCGGCAGCATATTGAACAGAGCAAAAAAAGTATAGTAGTGAAAAGCTGAACTAAAATATTCTTAATTTAGGTCGCCTCAAATGTTCTACTATTAGCTGACTTTTACACGCATGCTGTAAGGCATACTACTCTACGTGTAGACTAGTTCTGCGTATATGTTTGGCTGTATTCACATTAACTACCCAAAACAAGACACGGTCGTTTCATTTGCATTAGGAAGTGCTTAAATAAATATATTTGGGATTTTACTAATTTTTTCTTTGCCAACAAAAGTTTTTGCAATGTCATCTACAGATAAGTTGCGGTATTTAAAGGACATGCATATAATTTATGTATAAACAGTTCTTATTTTAATATTTTTTTATTTGTTGAAAAATTCAGCCTTAAGCCTTGCAGTTTTCAAAGAAATGTTTTACGCGAAAATCTTTAAGGTTGGGGAAAAATTCCTGGACACCATTTTCTGCGATTCAGAGCTTTATTTGTGACTTGCGGCTAGTGTAACTTTCTAGACGCCCAACCTATTCTTGCTGTGTATATGTAAGTAACACGACACTATCGGGCAACTGTGTATCGGTTTCACAAATGAGATGTAGTTCTGCAGCGTTCACATACTCGTGCCTGAGCAACGAAAGTACATGAGACAGGGAATCGAGTGGGATTTCTTGGACTTTGTCATGGAATTTGCAGTTCGCATTGAGCTCATTGAGAAGGTTGAATGAAGTAGATGATTCAGTGGAATAAACACATATGCGTCAGGGTTAGATAAATACACCTGTGTCCCAAAATATCTTAAATATGCAGGGTCCTCTCCTGGTATAGTACAATAAAAGCCAAAACTAGATAAAAGCTAAATATTTCTGTCTCCAGAATGCCAGCATGTATTGTTTTCATAATACTTTGAATATTTTACGAATAGATGACATTGCGTTTTTCTTCGTAGTTAAGGGTTTCTTGGCCTATATGAGGGTAGATGAAATTACCAAAATTTACCCTAAAAACGCGGCGTATTGTAGTAATTTAATGCAGTCGCAAATTTCATTAACCCTAACAATAACACAACATTCGCTTTTGCCAGCCTCATTGTAGAAGTTGTAACTTGTTCATACACACGCTCACACAAGTCAAGATATTTTAATACACACAGATACTTGCTTTTTTATGTGTATAATTTCAGAATGCTGTTGCAGAAATGATGTGTTGCATTCGCCGAATTACATGTGCTTAACTGAGTGTTTGCCTGGAAATCTGTTCTAGTCGCAGTAGGAGGCCTAGTCAAAGCTGTGAAAAGTCTGCTGTAGATGTAGTCGCAAACTAATTTGTGTCCCGTTGGTTCCCTGTTTCTGATATGTTTACTTAATGTAGTACAATGGCTTCGAGCAACTGTGTATCAACTTTACCAACGAAAAACTTCAGCAGTTCTTCAACCATCACATGTTTGTGCTGGAACAAGAAGAATACAAGAAAGAGGGAATCGACTGGATTTTTATAGACTTTGGCATGGACTTGCTGGCTTGCATTGAACTCATCGAGAAGGTAGAATAGATTAGAATGCTTTGCGTAAGGGGAAAGGATGTCAGGGTGTGCTGACTCATTGTTACTAAGAGCATTCCTTTGTGTACAAGGGGATGTGTCTTAGGATTTCACATCAGTCATCACAAAAACCTTCTGTCCTGACCTCATTTGTAATTCTATCGCTTCTATTGAACACTGTAAAACGTAGTCGCTCATCCCCTGGTCCTTGATCTGTAAACATGCTTACAGCTGAATGAAGTTAGTACTTGGAGGAAAAACAGAAGAAGTGAAGATGCGGAATTAAAAACATCTTTTGGTGTTTCATAGCATGTCGTATTCGTACAAGTACCAGGGAAGTAATGCATAGCATAAAGTGACAATTGTTGTTTACTAGAACAGCTGCTTTGTAGGACAAAGGTAGGCACAATTTTCTGTGCACGTAAATCTGAACTACCACAATAAACAGTTTCGTGGGTTGAATTGTACCCTAACAATGGCAGAATGTGTTTCTCGTGAGAAGCAGGTGCTGCAACGAGTTCCTGCAAAATTCCTTCCTACTCACAGGATCACGTGATAACCCCGCTGGCTGTCTGCAGTAATTATTTATGCTTTGTTTCTGACCCCTTCCACCAAATTAATTATAATTAAAAAAAAAACTTTCAACCTCCTGATGATTATTTTGCAGGCTGAATGGTCATAATGCGTGGATTTTTATGTTGTTGTTTTTTTTTTAGATCTTGACATATCTGTTTTTGCTTAACATGTTTGGCATCTTATATTGCCTTACTGCATTTTATGTTCTTTGAAATTATTTTAATTTACTTGAGATTGGAGCTGCTGGCCCCCGGATAACTTCCACGCCGAATAATGACACGCTGCGGTTTTTGTTTGTATTTGTCATTTAAATTTAGTTTTATGTTTTAAATTTAATTTGTAAACTTTTAATTTATGTTGCATTTATTTTTAGTTCTTTGTTATTTATTTGTTTGCTGGCTTGGCCGATGGCTTGGTTACTACTTTGTATACAAATATGTGTGTTGCATACTAACCTGCTTCTCGCTGGCTTTCCGCTGCTAATGGTGAACATAACGCCTTAGTACAACGGCTTCGAGCAACTCTGTATCAACTTCACCAACGAAAAACTTCAGCAATTCTTCAACCATCACATGTTTGTGCTGGAACAAGAAGAATACAAGAAGGAGGGAATCAATTGGACTTTTATTGACTTTGGCATGGACTTGCTAGCTTGCATTGAACTAATTGAGAAGGTAGACTCTGCACAGTGCTTACGATCAGAAGTCAAGTGCCGCCAGCTTGCAGTCTAGTCGTAACCAAGGGTTTGACAGTATACCATGTAAAGCAACACTTCACCAGTCTCGGAACTTTATGTACAAATGCTTTTCACTGTTGCCGGGGTTTTTCTACACATATCTGTGTGTTTGTGTGCACTTATTCATGTGTTCTGAATGTATACTCTCAAACTCAAGGACACAGCACGTAGAATTTATATTGGCCAAACTGGTAGTCCAGTTCCGCTCTGTGTAACATGTCATATGCTTGGCAAGTGTTAGCGCTGCGTATTTAAGGTAGGAGAGAATGGTTTATTCTTTGCTTGCTTCTCATAGCCTGGCATGCACGTTTGGCCCTTTACTATGTCCCCGTTCTAAATGTGATTTTTATATATATATATATGTTTTTTTTTCAAGCTCTTTAGGGGACGAAGATGATGCCTGATTTGCAGAATGATCTAATATTCCAAACCTGCCCCTTTTAAAATGGAGTTTTACATTTTCCCCTAGCCTGAGTCGATTCCTGCGTGCTGCAACTTCAGAAGGACACCCGTAATTGCACGAAGCGTGTTTTCCATCCATTTTAATGTCTTGCTGTCTTATTTTATTACTGGCTGATACTCTGATTATCTGCCGAAATTTGTTACATTCGGCAGCTTATCAGTTTTATTTTGATGTGTTACCCGTGTTATTGGCCCCTACTGTTTGAGTACACTCCACTTCATAACTCGTGGACCTACTCTCTCTTAAAATTGAACTAATGCATCGCCCTTATCCTTGATGTTCCCTCCTCATATTTATTTGCGTGTATAGTACAACGGATTCGAGCAACTCTGTATCAACTTCACCAACGAAAAACTACAGCAGTTCTTCAACCATCACATGTTTGTGCTCGAACAAGAAGAATACAAGAGAGAGGGAATCGAGTGGGCTTTCATTGACTTTGGCATGGACTTGGCAGCTTGCATTGAACTAATTGAGAAGGTAACCTAAATTTTTTCCCCAACTTCAACGCCAATTGGAACTTGGAATACTCTCCCAGCTGAGGTCCAGGTTTGCCTCCAAGCCTGCTGCATCCTCGTGAATGATTCTGTTTGTGATCATTTTCTTCGCCTTTATTTAATTGACTCCGATTGTTTTTTCAGTGTTGTTAATGTCAGCCCCCCAGCAGGAACACGCGGGGCTGTGTGCTGTCTGTACCGATACAATAAACCTTGTCTTGGCGTTTGGTCCCGAGGAAAATGGATGTAAAGCTGTTCACGAACGCGAAGATAACAGAAATGCGTGACGTCTGAAACATGAGACAATGTAGCATTAACGTTTGCTACAAGATTATTTCGAAATTTTTAAGTATTTGGAGAAATTTAATGAAAATATGAGTTGCATTTTTCTGTTGGCAATAGAGTGAATAATATTGGTACGGCTTCTAACATTTCCCTCCTGTACCAGCGCCTCCAACTGTTCTTTTCTTGCGGTGCCTGCGTGTGCGTGTGGGAGATTGCACGAGCGTGCACCGTGTCTAAATGTTTCTGTTTTACCCCCCAGTGAAATTATGGAAAATTTGCAGGGGCGGTTAATTTTATTTCCATAAATTGGATGCTGGTTTGTCTTTCTCTGTTTGCGTGTGTGAGTGTGTTTGGGTTTGCAAATCTTTTCCTAACCTCTTATGCAAACATTACGCGAACTTCGCACAGTTCAACGGCTTCGAGCAACTTTGTATCAACTTCACCAACGAGAAACTTCAGCAGTTCTTCAACCATCACATGTTCGTGCTGGAACAGGAGGAATACAAGAGAGAGGGAATCGAGTGGACCTTCATTGATTTTGGCATGGACCTGCAAGCTTGCATTGATCTGATTGAGAAGGTAGACTTTGACACAGGGAGTCCCGTGGGTCGTGACTCATCCCAAAGTCTTCTCTTAGTTGGACAGAGCGTTTCCATGATAATGTCTTGAGACAATACCAAAAGAAAGACTGTATTTCATTTGCTCGCCCCAAAGGTGAAATGCAGTGCACGTAACCTATTAGATTCAATTTTCGAATCCACTGTACAGTGTTTTGGAGTAAATGTCTTTCAGCGACATCTATGAAAGACTGACTGAATAAGCCGAAATTTAATGGCTGTTATACATCTGTTTTTTTTATGGCGCGACAGGCCCCCAGTGGGCCATGGCCTCCTCATTGTCAAGGCTCGACATCACACTCAGACACACCACAATCGGTAGGAATCCTCTGGACGAGTGATCGGTCCGTCGCAGAGACCTCTACCTGAAAAAACATAACACTCGGAAGAGCCGGTCATCCATGTCCCCGGCGGGATTCGCACCCATAACCCCAACATGCGAGCGGCTTCAGACCCACACATTAGACGGCGTGGCCGCTGGGATTGTCTTTACACCCGTCATTCCACGTGAAAATCTTTACAAACAATTTTACGTAATAATATGGCGTCATGTAAACTGATAGCCTCATCGTGTCCAACCTTGCAGAGAAAGTTAAATATTAAGGAAATCACATAGCGTGCTAGTTGAAGACAATAGTTATTTCTAAAGAAGCAATTTTGCCTTACGGATCAATTTTCTGAAAGGACGTTTTTGACAGCACGGCCAAATTATTGTCGAGGTGGCCAGGTCATTCTGTCGAAATGTAAAACAGATATCATTCTAATGTCCTTGGCTAAAACAAACAAAATTCTGCTTCTGGCTTATGAATCTGCGCTTATCTGATTTTTTAAGATCGAGCACAAGTACTTTTGTGCATGAGCTTCGTAGAAGGAACGCCAAAACTTTCGATTCGCCATATAAACCTCATACATTATATTAGAAATGCCCTGGAGAGTACGGTTTCTTGTTTAGACGGGTTACAGCCGTTTAAAAGTTAAAAGAATCCTGTAACTTCTACTCCTTATAAAGTAACTGTTATTCTATGCGTATGGAAGGAAGTTCCTGAAGTTCAGCAAATGCGAACTTTGTTGACAGTGAGTACTAATCACAGAAAACATTGCTTTGATATCATAAATATTAGTAATCGGATAATTTCTGTAACATTCGTGTGGAATTTTTCTTGAAAGTCTGACATCAATTTGAATATAAAATTTGGATAACACTTGCCCTGTTATTGGGTTACGTCGTTATTATCTTATACGATTTCTGGATTGTGAAGTGATTATTCGGAGTTAAACCGCAAGAACATACGTAGAAACGCCCTGTCTTTTGCTAGATTGTGATTGTTTGTTATTGCTGTGTGGAATTAACTTGTTTTTTGAGTGGTGGCGGTTCAGAAATGGAATGGGCCCCTAGCCGCCCCCCACTCCATGGAGGCAGGTAAAAACAATGATTGTGTGGACGTTTACAGTGTTGTATTTTACAGTGTGTGTTTTTCCGTTTAAGGCTTGCATTTTGGTGGTGGGTTCTTCAGACTACCTCATCACCTGCCTCACCGTGTGGGACACTGTCTGTTTTTAATGTGTTTAATGGAGGACATCGTATGGTTTCAGAAGTTTAATAGGCCAGAAACTGACAAAATAACTTATGCGTATGTTACGGGGGAAAATAAATTGGTTTTGGGGGTTTTACTTAACCTACAACCCCCATCCAAGGTTTTCTTTCTTATGTTAGTTGTCCAGTATCTTTTCTCTCTTACCCTCTGTAAAGTCCTCGACTCGTAAGTCCCATACCAGCAACCGTAGTTTCGATGGAGCTTGGCTTCTGAGTGACGTCACAGCCGTGATAATACTTGGGGAATCTATATACAGCATTGACATATAGCACCCAATTGAATATTAAGTGCCTGTTAAAGATATTTCCTTTTATAAGGCATATTTTTCGTTGACTCTGGGATAGTGATATTCTCTTTGGCTTTGTTCCTAATAGACTTCTGGAACTATGAATGGCCTTGCAATAACTGTGGTGTTAACCCCTTTGTTTTGTGTCACTTCACGTTTGTTCTATCACTTGAACGTGTCTGTGTGTTCTTGTGTTCGTTTGTGTAACGCTGCCCAGACGAACGGGTTTAACCAGCTATGTATCAATTTCACGAACGAGAAACTGCAGCAGTTTTTCAATCACCATATGTTTGTTCTCGAGCAAGAAGAATACGAGAGAGAGGGAATTGAATGGGTCTTCATAGATTTCGGTTTGGACCTTCAACCCACCATAAATCTCATTGAAAAGGTACCAAAATGTAATTCCGCTGTAAAAATGAACTCTATAAGAAGTAAATCAGAAACTCACTAGCTTTCATTGGATTTCGCGCAATTTGTGCATATAAAATTGACAATATTTAGTGGTTTGGTAACATATCTTTCGCCTGGTCCTCAGCGACCTCCTCAACATACTGCTAAAGATATGACATTGACATTCTGTGAACCAGAGATGATTTGATGGCATCCTGGATGCGATGGAAGTTCCTTCTTTCTTTATTTGCACGTATGCGGACTTAAATCTTTTATTTATCTCTTCATTTTTGAGTCTCTTAGTAAGAAATAAAGAAATTAATTGTTTACATTCACTTGAAAAATGTGAAACCTTCATAATTATAGGTTACCTGTGATTAAGATTTTTGCATTAAAATGAAAACATTTTCTAACTAAAATTACCCGGAGCTACAGTTTTAAAATAAGAGGACTTACATAAACTTATTACGTCATGTTAAATCTTGAGATTCATGTTCCATAATTACCAATTTTAAACGTTATTTACAACAAAACATACTTACATACATACATGTGCATATGCTATGTAAGATAAAGAAATGGCTGTCATACTGAATTGTGTTTTGAAACATCCTTTCTTGTCAAATTATCGCAACAATGAAGGACATGTTGTTGCGTGTTTACTTCAAAACATGTTATATTCTTCCAGAAGTGCGCAGTTAAAGCACACTATTTTAGGCACGCGTTTTAAATCTCAACAAATCATGTGACTTCCTTTATCAAACTCTACCATCTGGTACGCAGAAGGACCAATTAAATTCTCAGTAACGTACACGTAGGCAGTACCTAACCGGCTTCTTAATTTATTTATTTACAAGTCAGTATTTAAATTAGTTTTAATATTTGAGTCAACTTTTGTTGCTACTCTTGTTGCTTTCACAGGCTGTTGATAGATTTTGCGATCTGTATAACAGGCAAGTGGACATTTAATGCTGTCGTGGTGCACTTGGTAAGAACCATTATTTATGCTGAAGCAAGTCTGCTTATTATAAGCTTCTGGGAATTTTACATTTGCTAATAAATATCCATAATTTAATTCATAGCAAGCCCGAACCTCAATTATATTAGTGTAACATTCAGTATTATTGTAAGGGTTGGAATCAAAATTCTTATTTTAACAACTAGCCTGCAAATTTTTTCTTAACATGTATTAACGTTAAATATCTCATGTCACCCTGTAAATTCTGAAATTTATTTTTACATATGTAGGTGTATATTTCTTACGTCTTTGCGTTCAGAATGCATATTTAATATAAACACTCTAAATGAATCGAAATTAACATTAATTTATATAAAAAAATGGACTAAATCGTGCCATTGTATACAACAAAGAGTTTTCACCAATTTGCGTAACTTTAATTTTAAAAAATGTCTTTGTTCTACTGCAAAATCAAATATTCGTTTGTTATTCATAACTGATCGTTTAACAGTGAGTGCCTAACATGTTGATTAGTTGAACATTTCAGATTTAGCGTCTGTTTTGTATCAAATTTTGTACAGTTGAATTTGACATGTATATAACACAGAGTATCATAATGTGCCTTAGAAAGCATAACGCTTTAATATACATGTGTTTATGTATTCAGTTCTGGTTTGTGAAAAGCAGACAGTTGTACAAAACGCCCACTATAACCATGTTTTACACAAAAAAAAAAAACCTTCACGTTAGAAAACTGCACAAAACGTGTACATGCTTGCCATGTTACACATACACTGTTACGACACAAGTATATGTTATTACCATGTCACACATACATTCAAGAGAAAAGAACTTGCAGTCTTATCATGTCACACACCCAAAATAATAAGAAAGACGTATGCTTTCTTACCGTGTTACACTCATTCATACCAAACTAACATACATTCCCACATCACAACTGAATGTTACGGAGTTAGTATATATTCTTACTATGTAAAAAACACAGTAATAATAAACAAACTTACATTCTTACCACGATAGACACAGTCGTAAGAAAAAAGTATACATTCTTACCACGTTACGCTCAATCACAAGAAACAAGTATACATTTTAACCACGTTAAACTCAATAATACGCAACAAGTATACATTCTTACCACGTTACACACAGTCGTAAGAAAAAAGCATACATTCTTACCACGTTACACACAGTCGTAAGAAACAAGTATACATTCTTACCACGTTACGCTCAATCACAAGAAACAAGTATACATTTTAACCACGTTACACTCAATCATACGCAACAAATATACATTCTTACCACGTTACACACAGTCGTAAGAAACAAGTATACTTTCTTACCACGTTACGCTCAATCATAAGAAGCAAGTATACATTCTAACGACGTTAGACTCAATCATAAGAAACATGCATACAGTCTTACCACGTTACACACAGTCGTAAGAAACAAGTATACTTTCTTACCACTTTACTCTCAATCATAAGAAGCAAGTATACATTCTAACGACGTTAGACTCAATCATAAGAAACATGCATACAGTCTTACCACGTTACACACAGTCGTAAGAAACAAGTATACTTTCTTACCACGTTACGCTCAATCACAAGAAACAAGTATACATTTTAACCACGTTACACTCAATCATACGCAACAAGTATACATTCTTACCACGTTACACACAGTTGTAAGAAACAAGTATACGTTCTTACCACGTTATACTCAATCATAAGAAAGAAGTATACATTCCTACTACGTCACATACACAATTATACAAAACACTTTTGCGTTCTTACCGCCTACATAAACAACTGAACCATCGCGTAAAGTAACTATTTTCTCAACTATTATGCTTATTATTTGCTTTCATTGCACGACATCAATGAATTTACTATATATTACGTAGTAATTGACCCGTGACAACTGTACATATGTTACAAAATTGTAACCTTCATCTGTAGTTGCTTACAATGTGAGAAGGACTGACAAAGAGGAGTAGTATTTGAGTAGTGTCTAGCTTTGACCTAACAAATATAGTCTATGGATGTCAGCTGCGAGCTTTAGTTTCAGCACTGGTATATAAAGTAGTTTAATTTTGTACCAACATAGCATGCGAAAATATCCTCCCCAAATTTATGTACTGAAGGTCTGTGGTACTTTTGCTGCCTGGTATTTTTTTTTTGTAGGAGATCTGTAAACAAATGTCTATTTTTCTAACACCAGTCGCCGTTTCTCGTTATCACCGCATCACGACTATTGTGTCGGAACCAAGATATAATAGCCATGTAAGATTTATCCTTGTTTTTCTTCGCGTTGTGCATATTGGTATATGAACAGCAATAGAGGGGCAAAACTTGTGTATTTAAAAAAAAAAAGCTCAGCTAAACATTTTGGCTATTCATATAAAAGCCGAAACGTGTAGCTCTGGCTTCTGAAATATACACGATTTGCTGGACTGTTCTTATTGTTTAAGCTAGCCAGTTTGATTACGTAACTTGTCAGTGCCAAAACCTGTCATGTGGTGTAAAACACTCTTGGAATCTTGAAGGTCTAAGACCGATGGCTGTGATGGGTCTAGAATTCCACGAAATGTTTTCTGGAATAAACATACCGGCTTTCGGTGGAACCTGCTGCCTCCTTCTTCAGGACAGATATATATATATAACGTAATAAAATGTTCGTAATGATCTGATATGACAAAAATTTGGTTCAGACATAAATATCACCATGTTTTTGTCTTTCTTTCTTTCAACTCATACTTCTTGTCCAGTTCTGTGCGTGTGTGTGTGTGTGCTAATGCTTGTACAGTCCGTCACGTATACTGACGCTATATAGTTGCTGTAAGTAGGTGTTGTTTATCTCTTTGGCCAGCAGGCGTCGTTCAGCATTTTAAAAAGGTAAGTGATTCAAAAAATAAACTTTTCTGAGCACAATTAGAATCGTAGACAAAGTAGCGGCATTAGTTGTAGATCGGCACAGGCGCGCGCTCTCTCCCTCTCCATCTCTCTATCTATCTATCTATCTCAAGCGATTAAGAACATCACCTTTTAGTACCAAAACTGAAATGCTACTCAACTCGCGGCGTTTATCTGGTAGGAACAATAAATTTATTATTGTAGATGATGAAAAATATATTGATAATGACGTTGGACTTCTGCCACTTAACGTGTTATATACTACTCCTTAATCGGATATTTACATCTGGACACGTATTCTGTTGACCCTGCTCACAAAATGTATCAGTACTCCCTCCTGATGGCCCCTTGAGGGCCGAAACTTGTAGTAGTATTTCAATTGAGTAAAGTGATGTCAGCATATACAAGTGCATTAGTCGGATTTTTATGTAAAGTTACTTGATTAGGTAAGTATAGTAAATTTTTTGAATATGAGTAATAATAATGCCAAAATTAATAAATGCGAACCTAGTTTTAAGATGGCTGTTGTCTGAAATGCGACTCCATGTTAGTCACATAGAATTCAGCAACGTTTTGAGAGGAAACTCCCGCTTGTATAATCAGGGTAATTAAAAGGCGGAAGGGTGGATGGCGTATTTTATCTACCGTGATTATGGATGCGGTAGGATCCCCCAAAACGTCCGTACATTTCTACCAAACAACGCTTCGTCATGTCCCAAATTAAATGTTGCGTTTTAATTTGCGTTTTTTTAAAGAATCAAAAGTAATTAGCGCCTGTGCCAAGGTTGCATTTAGAGCCGGATATATTAAGCTGCCCATGGAGGTAATGAGGGAATAGGTGACGCGTACCATGCGCATTTGAAACGTGGTATTGTCCCCTGTCACCCTCTTACTTCATTTATGCTGACACGCTTTTGCCAGCTTAGTTGTGCGTTTCAAGTAAATGAGTATGATATTTGTACATGTAGTTTTACAGTGCCATAGATTCTAAAGTATTTTATTGTACAGGGACACTATTTTATGTGACAACTCTCAAGAATCAGTTCCGTCTCGTTAGTTCTGAAGCATGTCTTGGGAGCCGAAAAAAAATTCCCTGCGCCGTCTTAAATGTCACCTGCAATACCCGAATATTAACTGCAAATACGCTGAAAATTAACACGTAGACACCGACTCGCAGCAAAATGGAATATCGGCAAGCGCTGCGCCGTTTGCCACCGCGTCGAAGCGGTCTGAGCGAAGTAATGATGCGAGTTGTCATATAAAATAATCTCTCCGTAAAATGTGAAAGAGTTTATTAAATTACGCAAATGTAATTTTACATAGAATCAAATACTTTTTTTGTTGTCACTTGAGACGTTTTATCAATAACAGTATGAAGAAATGTTATCGAAGTCAAAATATATATAGCAGTAAAATTATCACGCAAATTTCGTTCAAATACAAGCATTTTTTCTTAAGTTACCAAAAGGAATCTCTCTTTCATCCACATCATTAATAACAATTTCGTATGTTTACAGCCTATGGGTATCTTGTCCATCCTTGAGGAAGAGTCTATGTTCCCTAAGGCTACTGATAAGACCTTTGAGGAGAAGCTGATGAACAATCATCTGGGCAAGTCTCCCAACTTCCAAAAGCCAAAACCACCCAAGCCTGGTCAAGTGGCTGCCCACTTTGCCATTGGTCATTATGCAGGCACCGTAAGTGGATTATTTCGAGCACAGTGGATTGGGGATGGAAACGTCTGCCTCTGACATCCTCTAGATCGGTCCTAAGAATCTGTCGTATTTCGAAACCTTTTAATATTTCGTAATACGGGAAAATATTTGTACACAAAAAACATGCAGAAATCCAGGAATGATTGTTAACGTAAAACCTCCCCTTTTTATACTTTACCTAATATTGCTGGTTGTACATTGTATGACCTTAAACAAACCAAGAAATAAGAATATGACTATATAATTTAAGTGGATTTTAGACAAAGACCCAATACTTACTAAAAATTCAACTACACGCATTCCCAATTTACTGTATTGACACATCCCATCTGGTAGAAGAAACGATGTCGACCAAGGAATAGATGGAGAGAACATTGCCCTTGAACACTGGACAAAGAAGAAATTCGATTCTACCCTGTTTCTTATAGTGACCGGTTATTGTTAGGAGACTGAAATTTAAAATGCTAAAGGCAGCATGTGAGACAAGGAAGTCATAATTCAGAAAAGGAAACCTCTTGCAAAAAGATCTACCATCTGCTTCCTCACTGTCTCATGAACGGTAAGATTTTACGAAAACAAAGTTATTGAACATAAAATGAGGGTTTTAATTTTTCTGTACAAATTTCGCTTAAAATATTTCTCAATGTAAGAAGAATCGAGCGATACGTTATTGTAATCGTACATAGGTCTTCGTGCAAAGTACCAGTTATTCTTGTGAGATTTTAATGGAAATGGGATTTTGTGGACAGGTTTTCGAAAAATACTCAAATATTAATTTTTCATGAAAATCCATCCAGTAGGAGTCGACTCGTTTCACGCGAACGGACGGACGGAAAGACACGCACAGATCATGACGAAGCTAATAGTCGCTTTTCGCAGTTTTGCGAACGCTCCTAATAAATTAATAATCATGTGTACGTCACCTTCTTTAAAAAAATATTTTTTCCTGCAATTACTATCTCTTTGTATTGAAAAATTAAACTGCTGCTTCTTTCTATTTCACTTCGTGTAAATGGCAAGTACATACAGACTCAGAGTCTGGCGTATAATAAATCGTCGTCATTCTGGAAAATTCTATTAAATTTTATGACTTCTGGTGAATAAAATTTGTTGCTAATTGTAAGGCCCATAACGTGTTGTTATTTAAATAAGATGATTGTTTAATTTGATATGTTGTTGGCCATTCATCCCTTTATACTCTTCTAAATAAAGCCAACTTGGTGCACAATTTTCCTTAGTATGTTTATTTCTTTTCTGTACATGTTTCTGGCGACCATGTGCCCATCATCAGGAGAAACAACTGTATCTATGCGACACTTGGTACTTGTCATCCATACAGAATAACAAGTATCAAGTGTCGCATAAACACAGCTGTTTCTCCTGATGATGGGCACATAGTTGCCCGAAACATGTAGAGAAAAGAAATAAACATACTAAGAAAAACTCTGAACCACTTTGACTTTATTTACAAGGTGACTGCAGTCGAAACTATCTTGTTGCAATTCAGGTGTCTTACAACCTCTCTGGCTGGCTTGAGAAGAACAAGGACCCGCTGAACGACACTGTGGTTGACCAGTTCAAGAAGTCTAGTAATAAACTGATGGTTGAGATCTTTGCTGACCATCCTGGACAGTCCGGTGCCGCTGACGCTGGTGGCGGCGGCGGCAAGGGTAAGTCCGTCGCAGAAGGCTTTGTTTTTAAGATCACGGTTTTGAATCGAATTGACTGGGCTTTTATGGACGGACACACGGCCCAATGATAGGATCTTGTTAATATGGCAGTAAAATTTGATCTTCCATAAGATACGGGAAATTCTTGACAATTTGAGGGAAATATTAGCTTCTGAAAATTGACTGCGCTGCATTGAATTTTGAATCTATGACAAAACATAAGAACAAAAACTCAGAGAGTGTAGAATGTTTAGATTGCTTACGTCAGGGGTGTGCAGAGTTTTTCGACGAAGGGCCAAAACGTTGTTGGCTGGCCCGCAATAATAGGTAAACCCATCCGCCTTAAATTAGTGTGTGTCTTTATAATAATTACAAAATTCACAAATGTTGCCGAGGACGAATATCACAAATTAGAAGACCTCGGCTTGGATACCCCTGGCCGATATGCTAAGCGGGGTACTTATTTTTAGTGCCCGTTAACAACTGCCA
>Ga0123355_10006398_pt1 | contig 17441 bp, 8 predicted proteins | sample TergutEmb28metaG_3_FD_89872 | JGI IMG/M metagenome (GOLD analysis project Ga0123355, IMG submission 89872) | Embiratermes neotenicus P1 segment gut microbial communities from Petit-Saut dam, French Guiana - Emb289 P1 | ecosystem: Host-associated > Arthropoda: Insects > Digestive system > Gut ...
AATTTTCCCTGAAGGGGAGGATTCCCGCGGTGACCATGGTCTGGGTAGGTTAGTAGAATTTAGGTTTAAGGGCCCTCCTGGCACTACATCCTCCTATATCACCACTCACAACATCGGGACAACAAAACTGTGCCCCATGGGCGTCCCAACCTCAGAAGTCGGTTACACTTCTGCCATGTCCAGGAGGGAGGACCATGAAGTCCATAAGGACATGTGGGGGCATTGGGAAAAAAAAATCTGGAATTATTCTGACAACAAAAGCAATGCAAGTTATTAAACTGGACACCCACACATGGAACACAAAGGAAATGCATTCCATGCTCTTGCAGGACATACATGCACTACAAACCACTTCAGTGACTATAGAATCCTCAACACTGGTGGGGCAGTGACAGGTACTCTATGATCTCACACAGTATCGTGCAAAACATGTGACACATACACACACACACACACACACATGAGCCTACATACAGTAATGGCTGGTTTGTCTGGCACTGGATGACAATGAACGCTCCATCAATCGATGTTTACACAGACCCAAAACATTTCAGTACTTCAACTGTCACCGATTATGAATCTGCAAAGAGCAAAATTTGAAGTTTTGCATCCCGAAGTGTTACAACATACAAATAAATACCACACATCAGTCATTAACACATTTTATTTATATATGATGGCGAATCAAAAAGTAAAGGCAATTTTTAAATTACACGATAACCGGGACAGAGAGGAGCTGGTGCATTGCGCAGTATTGACAGTGCCTGTTGATGAGTTCAGCCATGTGCAGTACAGCGCTCTGCCTTCAGTCGAATGGCAGCAACGAGGGCAAAAATATGGGTGCTCCTTTGCAAGATCGCACCATCGAAGAACGTGATGTATTGCGGGTTCTTTGGGTATAAGGAGCGAAGCCTGTGGAAATTCACTGCTGTATGTTGGCTCAGTATGGACAGAGCACCATGAGTCCATGAAAGGTTCACGAGCGGGTGGAAAGGTTTAAATCAGGTCGAACACGTGTTACTGATGAAGGTCGTTCTGGTCGGCCATCAACATCGCGCACACAAGACCACAAGAGCAGCTGAAAAGCTTCTTCTCCACAGGAATACAGAAACTAGATAACAAATGCATTGTGTTGCGAGGGGACTATGTAGAAAAATGATATGTAAAATTGCTCACAGTTACTTCTATTAAAGCCGTTAAATGTATTTTGCCTTTACTTTTTGATTCTCCCTCGTACAATGGTTTACATGTCAGGGCGACATGTTTCGACCTAGTAGGTCATCCTCAGGCCCTCCAACAAAACAGATCCAAGAGTTCACATTATGAAAACCATTAATTAAAGCAGTTTTTTATACTGGTGTTTAATATACTACCTTTTAGCAAAACATCTTCCTTGACAACTTTTGAACTAAAATAATTTTTATACTGGTGTTTAATATACTACTACCTTTTTAGCATAACATCTTCCTTGACAACTTTTAAACTAAAATAATTTTTATACTGGTGTTTAATATACTACCTTTTTAGCAAAACATCTTCCTTGACAAATTTTAAACTAAAGTAATCTTTATTCTGGTGTTTAATATTCTACCTTTTTAGCAAAACATCTTCCTTGACAACTTTTAAACTAAAATAATTTTTATATTGGTGTTTAATATACTACCTTTTTAGCAAAACATCTTCCTTGACAAATTTTAAACTAAAATAATTTTTATACTGGTGTTTAACATACTACCTTTTTAGCAAAACATCTTCCTTGACAACTTTTAAACTAAAATTATTTTTATGTCATCTTTTGTACGCAATGTTATTAATACACCACCAAACCTGATAAATCTCTAATTCTAAGTTAAAACCGTCATACAACCAGTTCAATTTATACAAGCTTACACACTTTTGCTTCTGTAACTGAATCCTGTAAGCATTTGGGATCCCACAATGCAGAAAAACTAAACAACGCTTATATCTGTGTTCTTGGAGGGCCTGAGGATGATGTACTAGGTTGAAACATGTTGCCCTGACATATATAACACTGTATACAAAATAAAAGTTCTGTTACTGACTGACGTGTGGTATTATTTATTTGCAAAGAGCAAAAGTTGAAAAAGAAAGAGTAATGAGTGGGTAGATTTAAGTAAGTGAATAGTTCAGATAGCAGAAGAATCTCGTTGGTTCTTTACGCTATGTAAACACCATGTTACACATGCAGTGATGAAATTGGAGCAGAAAGTGTGGCAGGGAAATTACAACATAATGTGAAGTGTCCAATTAAACGGTCAGGTCTGTCAACGGGGCCGCCAGGTCCATCAATATATGCATGATGCCCGACTCTCTAATATCTGGAAAACTGCGACATCCAGAAACCCTCTGGTCTCAGAGGTAGCAGATAAACTGACACTTTTACTTTCAATTTGGTCCCAAAACTATAAGGCGAGAGAAATTCAGTCAAAAACACAACTGTGAATATATGGCTAAATGATGGTGTTTATTGGCAACAGAAAACTATGTTGAAGAATAAGAGACCAACTTGATGTCATGATTTATTAACCTTTTGGCGCCGGAATTATTATTTTAAATTTTAGCACATCCTGTATATAAAATGTGAATAATACAGGAACCAAGGAAAAACTACATGTTTCGGCACATAGCGGCCATCTTCAGGTTCTTAGCTTAACAATAGCACGCAGAATGATGATGAGATCTCAACATCACCACGCGGTTTAGGCATATTATATAAAACTCTTTTAACAGAAAATTGTCAGAGCCTGAAGATGGCCGCTATAGGCCGAAACATGTAGTTTTTTCCTTGCTAATAAACACCATCATTTAGCCATATTCTATAGTGGTGTTTTTTGACTGAATTCACCTCACCATATGGTTTAAACGCACAACGGGGATGGCACACCTCAGAACAGATACATAACAATTATAAATATAATTATAAAAAGCATAATTAAACGCATTATTGTATTACTGTACACAATTTTCCAGAGGGAGGAGTAGCAGTGGAACAAAGATGGCACATTCACCTCAGCTTGCCAATCAGTGGTGGAGGTGGCTGTGTCTTCCCGGTTGTGCTAAAAAGTACAGCTGTTGGCCTTTCAGGAAATAAGGGTTGTTAGGATCACTTCAATTTATCAACCAACGAATGCACATATAATTTCACATAAATTTAAAACACTCCGACATGTTTCGATCTTGTCAGATCATCGTCAGGGAGCTCTGTTCCTTGCTAAAATTATATTACGGTATTCACAATTCAATTCGTATTTGCAAACGAGGTGTTGTGGCAGCATATCATGATGTGTGGGAATGTGTTGTGGAGCAGTGGCTAGGTGTGCATCATACGACGCACATGTAGCCACTGCTCCACAACACCTCGTTTGCAAATACGAATTGAATTGTGGAAACTGTAATATAACTTTAGCAAGGAACAAAGCTCCCTGATGATGATCTGATAAGATCGAAACATGTTGGAGTGTTTTAAAGTGTTTTATGTGACATTATATGTGCATTCGTTGGTTGATAAACTGAAGTGATTCTACGAAAATGCACGGTGCTACAATAAGATTTAAAAGGTGGTTAGGGATCGCACAGTGGTCCACTCTGAGGGAATACAAGGGGAAAGATACCGTGGACACACAGCTTCTCAGCTTCCCAGACAACGTTCTTCTCACGATAGTCACATACATTAACACCTGCATTTGCAAAACCATGTTAATTTCACCACAAGGATCAGATTAGCACAATTATGTTTATATACGGATGCTGATGTGTGGAGAGGTCAGTTTGTCTGCATGCAGTATTTGGTGGTAGATAGTCTGTGTGTGCGCACAGTGTCCAGTGGAACACAGTTTGTCCATGTGCAGTGTTTGGTGGTACATTGTTTGTGTGTGTAGTGTCTGGTGGTACATCACGTGTGTACTGTGTCTGATGGTACAAGGTATGTGCATGCACAGTGTATGGTGGGTACTAACCTGTGTGTGTAGTGTCTGGTGGTATATCACATGTGTACTGTGTCTGATGGTACAAGGTGTGTGCATGCACAGTGTCTGGTGGTACATCACTTGTGTATACAGTGTCCTGTGGTACAAATTATGTGTGCGTGGACGTGTGCGCACATGCCTGTGCAGTATCTGGTGGTACACTGTTTGTGTGCAAAGTGTATGGTGATACGATGTGCATGTGCGTGTGTGTGTGTCTGTGTGGGGGGTGCAATTCCAGTGGCACAACGTATGTGTGTGGTGTGCAGGGTCTGGTGGAAAATCCTGTACAAAGTAGGATTAGCCAGAATCACCATCAGACCAAGAATCAGAATCATTCACGCCTTGCCCAATCTGGCCCAAATTCACTTCATAATATTCACAGCGCTCAGAATTTATAATAAACCTTTGTGATTGGCTCTTTACCAGTGCAACAAAAGAATAGTTCTGCATAGCTAAATGAGCCAGTAAAAAAATATTTTCCCATGTTGTGAGCAGGGTATGCAGCAACGTACAGCACGGTATGCAGGAACCTACTGCACGGTATGCAGCAACCTACTGCACGGCATGCAGCAACGTACTGCACGGCATGCAGCAACCTACAGCACGGTATGCAGCAACGTACTGCACGGTATGCAGCAACCTACAGCACGGTATGCAGCAACCTACTGCACGGTATGCAGCAACCTACTGCACGGTATGCAGCAACCTACTGCACGGTATGCAACCTACAGCACGGTATGCAGCAACCTACTGCACGGTATGCAGCAACCTACGTGTCCCAACAGCGTAGGTGGCTGGCTTCAAATATTTTTTCATGCTGACTTCTATTAAAATAACAGAACTTCCAATTTCCGTACATTTTCTGACTCTAAACAATAAAGTATCAATTAATTTTGATCAACACAAGAAGACACTTGCTAACTGAATGCTCTGGTCACACAATATTTCGAACTTAAACTGGATCAGTTGCTGGGTCTCCAGCTTAAATCTGTCCATCTTGGGGTAACACCCTGGGGTTCAAACTAAGAGCAGGTGTGCACAGTGTCAGTATGCAGTGACAGATATACGCAAATTTGCACAGTGTAAGCTGGTGCCTTCGTATATACAAACTTTCTCTTTATTAACATTCCTGAGAATACATGTAACTGATCTACACAATGTTAATGACTTTCTTGGAGAGGTTCTGGTACCAAGATTTGGGGTTCTCACAGCAGTGATCCTGATGATTCAAGTCTTCTAGGATGTTATACTGTGTTGCTGAGTGAGTGGTTCCTGATGGCCCAAAGAAACACAGTGCCTTCGTCTTCAGGTTCAAGCAGTCCAAGATGACCAACTGATTGACCCAGAGCACTATGGCACCACCAGGAATTACTCACCCAATGACATGTGGCATCCCACAAGATGTTAAGTCTTTCATGTATGCAGGTTCTGAAACCATCATGAGCAGCACACTTTCTGTCGTACATGTAGCATACTGTCTGTCGTACATGTAGCATACTGTCTGTCGTTCATGTAGCATACTGTCTGTCCTTCACGTAACATACTGTCTGTCATTTACATAGCGTACCATCTGTAGTTCATGTAGCATACTGTCTGTCGTTCATGTAGCATGATGTCTGTCGTTCATGTAGCATACTGTCTGTCGTTCATGTAGCATACCATCTGTCGTTCATGTAGCATACAGTCTGTCGTTCATGTAGCATACTGTGTCCTTCACGTAGCATATCGTCTGTCGTTCACATGGCATACTGTCTATCATTCACGTAGCGTACCGTCTGCTGGTCATGTAGCATACTGTCACTCATGTAGCATATCATCTGTCGTTCACATAGCATACTGTCTGTAGTTCACGTAGCATACCGCCTGTCATTCAAGTAGCATACTGTCTGTCGTTCACGTAGCATACCGCCTGCTGTTCATGTAGCATACCGTCTGTCGTTCAAGTAGCATACTGTCTGTCATTCATGTAGCATACTCTCTGTCTTTCATGTAGCATACTGAATGTTGTTTATGTAGCATACCGTCTGTCTTTCATGTAGCATACCGACTGTCTTTCATGTAGCATACTGTCATTCATGTAGTATACTGTCTTTCGTGTAGCATACTGACTGTCGTTCATGTAGCATAACGTCTGTTGTTCATGTAGCGTACTGTCTGTCTTTCACGTAGCATACCGTCTGTCGTTCATAAAGCATACTGTTTGTCATTCATGCCATGAAAGAACACCATCTCTACCCACCACACAAGTAAATACACACTATATAAATAGCAAACTATACCAATATCAATTATACCCAGACATACACAACACCTGAACATTGTACTTTCATTTATTTACTTTTCTACATGTTTTGGTCACTCTATGCAACCAGGTAAAGAACACAATCATAAAAGTATGCTATGTCAGAGGCCTTTGCTTCACAATTCACACACAAATTCTGAACTAGAGGCCCCTTCCATCCCACACTTTTCCGCATATGCATTTCTGTTTCTACAGGATGATGGTCGAATAGAACTGAAACAAGATGGAGAAAAGTAAATAGATGAATGTACTGTGTTCAGGTGCTGTTTGTGTGGATATGAAGTAATGCCAAGTTACTAGCACAATGGGATGACATTACCTAAATTATTAAACTGAACATTTTTTTTCACCTTTAACTACTACTGCAGTCTTGTATGTACACATTATCAAGTAAACGATTTTTATGCTTGAGTTCTGGCAGTCCTAGAGTCAGTTTCGAAACCGACAGTTGCTTTGTATCACACACATCTCTTCACAGTTGCATACTGGTAAGAGTAAAACCACCAGAGATGATAACAAGAATTTAGTGTATTATACCTTCAGTCAAACACAACTATATTTCACTTAGTAGTACAGTAGGGATACAACTACATGTTTCGGCCCTATATGTGGGCCATCTTCAGGTTGCGATCTAACTTTTCACTAAATTCTTGTTATCTGAACAAACACAACGGGGATGACGCACCTCAAAATCACCAGAGATGATTTTTCATAAGAAAGCTATGACCTTGGACACAAGGGGAAGTCAGATAAAAACCATTTACAATTATATCAGGCTGACGCACAGCTGTGTTACAAATAGACTTATTTCGAAGCACCTACATGTTGCCTCCGTGAGGTTTGATTGGACTGAATTCGATAAAAACAGAATATGTAAAGGCTGGCAACACAGTGACCCCCACACCTCTGCCGTTTCCAATTATCTATGCAGCCCTTTGCTAAAGCATTTAGTAGCCCGCACTTTTGAACAAAGAAATATTGGGCCAGGTACCTAAATTTTACTGCTGTCAGTGCCTAACAGTCACAAAGAACATGTGAGACCATTTCAAATGCCTGTCTCCATCTTTCACAACCAGGACAGTCTACAAGCTCCAGTTTCGATGTCCTTAAAGATAAACTGCCCTGTCATTATTCTCAGCTGATTTCTGGTCAAGTTGAGGAATTCCTCAGCTCGTTTAGCAGAGGGTCTGTTAAGAAAGCCCATAGCCTGCCTCTGTCCATGAATGGCCTGCCAGTGCCCCTTGATTTGCTGCTTGTCCAATCCCTGATCACTCCCGTGACAACCTTTGAAGATATGCCAAGGGCAGGCTCGGGTCCTGTAAGTGGATGTGAGGAGCCTTGCCATGGCTAATTGATCAGCTGTTTTGTTCCCATCAATCCCCATATGTCCCGCCACTTACACCAGTTGAACCATATTACATTCTGCCAGTTTCACCAGGGATTGATGGCAGTCTGAGACTTAAAGATCTTTTGTGCAGCCTTTCTGCTTGCACTTTCAGCATTATCCTGCTGATAGAGATGTTGGCAACGTCCCCTGGTTTCAAGAGATGTTGGCCCATGTGCCTAAATTTTACTGCCGCCAGTGCCTAACGGTCCCAAAAAAACGTTTGAGACCATTTCAAATGCCTGTCTGCGTCTATCACACCCAGGACTGTCTACAAGCTCCAGTTTTGATGTCCTTAAAGATAAACTGCCCTGTCATTATTCTCAGCTGATTTCTGGTCACGTTGAGGAATTCCCCAGCTCTTTTAGCAGAGCGTCTGTTAGGGAAAGCCCGTAGCCTGCCTCTGTCCATGACTGGCCTGCCAGTGCCCCTCGATTTGCTGCTTGTCCAATCCCTGATCACTCCCGTGATAACTTTGGAAGATATGCCAAGGGCAGGCTCGGGTCCTGTAAGTGGATGTGAGGAGCCTTGCCGTGGCTATGTTGTTTCCATCCATTCCCCACGTGTCCTAGCACCCACACCAGCTGGATCCCTATACATTCTGCCAGTCTCATCAGCAAATTATGGCAGTCCCACACTAATCTGAACTTCACCTGGAAAATGTCAAGAGCTGTAATGGCCGCCTGACTACCTGACAGAATACAGATGCTCCTAGCTGTATAGCCTATTTCCATATTCTCCATTACACAGAACTTTATGGTATATATTTCAGCCTGGAATACTGCAGTGTCTAGCCCAAGTTGGAAGCTATACTGTGATTCTTCTTGAGTCTCAACTAACACATCGGCACCAGCGCCTTTACTAATCTTGGACCTGTCTGTACACGAGTGGCATACCCAGGAATTTTGTTTGGGGAGGGGGTTTCAACAAATTCAGTTGAGGACAGAAGACAGAGAGAACGGGAATCTGGAGGTGGTAGCCCCCTAGTCAGGGGTTCTGGAGGCAGCTGTAATTTGGTACAAGAAATGTCATTTCATATAGTAAAATTTTCTTAATTTTTGGTACTTTACGACTATTTATGATGCCAACCAATTTATTTGTCATTGCTAATGTAAAACAATTGCGAACCGATGGTAGTTTTAGAATTTTACTGCCTTTTTTCCAAACATCTTGGGGTGTTGGCGTCCAAAATTCAGCAATTTTTAACAGTTTTCATAATTGGGTGGAGTTTCGCACAATTTTGGAGGGCCTTCAGAATTTCAGGGGGGTTTGAACCCCACCCCAGTATGCCACTGCTGTACACCAGACCATGAATGACCTGCTGTATGCATAACTCGGTACCATTCTGTCATCCCCATAAGATTCGACTGGAGACAGGAGAGACATTGCTGCCAAAGTCACAGCTATTCTCATCAGTGCATGACAGGACATACATTGTAAACTCTTTCTGGGATCACAGATTTTATTTACAATACTGATATGAAGCAAACACAACATTTAAGCATCTTCAATTTATGCCTGAGCATGCCTACACCCTGTTTCTAAAAATCAGTAACAAACAAGGTACCCTGAGTCCTGTCTATAATAAGGTTTACCAGGGTGACTCACATCCCAGTAAAAGTGAATGCTAGCAATCAAAAGAAAACAGATTAAGGATATTCTCACTGATGAACAGTCCCTGAGAAAACCTTAGCAATGTTATCAGTTAAACTGTGATTACTGTACCAATGGTTCTGTAAATTCTTCTTAGAAATCTGCATAGTGGTATACATTTGACACACTTCACGCTAAAAAACTGCTACATGTGAAACTCAAGAATAATGCATGTGTACTGTAACCATCAACAGAATTTCTACAGCGGACTTCACTCTTCAGAGATTCTGCACTGCAATGGCTGGAACTGTTACAAGTGATGCAAGACAATATAGTGGCAAATGGACATGACCAGCAACTACTACAAGACTGAATTACGGTGGACCAATATGGTTGTTGGTGACATGAAGAGGACTGAATTCTTCTTCTTGTGTAGGGCCCGTGGCTAATGCCACAGATGTACTGCAGCCTGGTTGGCTTATTGTACTCACCCTATCCCCCCCGCCTGTTTGGACATTCCCACGTTTGCCGCCAGGTACCCCCACGTCCCCAACGACGAGAGAGATCTTAGTAGCGAAAGGTGGAACTGTGTGGGTGAGAACTGGCCGGTAGTTTTTGCCAGAAATTGCGACTTCTACGTCAATTCAGGGATCTTTTACATGCCGCAAATCTGCGACATGGGACGCACGGCTTTACTTCCCTTCCGAAGGAAGGCGTGCTGAGGAATTTTTCGCCCTGAAAAATCCTGACGGCCTCGGCCGGGTTTGAACCCGCGAACTTGGGTACTTAAAGGCAGCACGCTACCCCTAGAGCACCGAAACCGCGAAGAGGACTGCTACTAATGTCAGTTGTGGCAGGAAGAAAGGGCAATATGAAACAGCCACCAGGTGATGGGAAAAGAAGGAACACTGGTAGAAGGAAAGATAATGCAGGGGGCTATATGGTAGCCAATAGAGAACAGGGAAAACAGCAAGACTGGCCCACCTGTGGGGTCCAGTCCACTCCCAGCCACACTAGCATAATGTTGGCCAGGCACACCATCAAGTGTGCTCACCTGCCAACCAGGAAGAGTTCTGGCTGCATCTGGGTATGTACAGCATCATCTTCCATGGGTATGGTCATTTCTACAGTGGGCAGAGGCGTTGTTCCATTCAGACCAGAGTGAAGGAGCGATACCATCGTCTCTGGTTTGGGCAGCCCAACAAATTGGTGGAAGGTGAATATCGGTTCAACCACAATCATAACGTGCAACCCGAAAGCACCACAATAATCTCAATCAAACCCAGCTATACGGAACAGATGAAGCTCATTCCAAAGAATATGAACAAGCATGTGGAACAGCTTGAGTGGGCCATGCAAACCTCTCATTCACAACCTTGGCAAACCCTCCCCAATCTCTGATACGCTCACTGTCCTTTTCGGGGAACAAACATTTTTTTTCTCATTCCTCCTCCTACCAGTCTTGTTTCCCCATTGCCTGGTAGCACTGACACCAACAGCCACACTCTCACAGGCCACCAACAACACAACTGGTCCGCCACAATCCACTCCACTCTCAATACTGTCCCTGTATACGTTCACACACCCACCTGCTTCAGAATTCTTCAGGTACTACTTAACCTTTCCTAATCAGGCCAATACATTGTCCTGAAACTAACCAATGTGGCACACTCCAGACAAACGGAGAACTTGATTACTCCACAGCAGAAGACTAAAAACTCACACAGCCTTTCTACACCTTATAAATATATGTCATACATGTTTTGATGCTTAACTCACATCATCATCATCATCATCATCATTATAATAATAATAATAATCATCATCATCATCAGTGACTGTGTTTCCACGGTTAACACACGCCTGTAAATATCAAACAGCATGAAAAGAGGTGAACATACCAAGACTAGGCATTTTTAAATGAGACGGCAAATGGCACCAGCTGAACAAACAAAATGCTGTCTATCAATGTAACACGGAATTTCAAAGTTCAATTACATATCTGGCACGACAAAAACAGTAACATCGAAATGGTGTAAAAGTGATAACGGAAAATGCAATAGTGCCCAGCATACGTTTATTAAGGCATGAGAGTCACTGATGACACAAAATGAAGCACTGAAACACAAATAACTTGTCACTGATGACACAGGTTCAGCACTGAAACAAATGACTGGTCACTGATAACACAAGTTCAGCACTGAAACAAAAATGACTGGTCACTGATGACAAGTTCAGCGCTGAAACAAAAATGACTGGTCACTGATGACACAAGTTCAGCACTGAAACAAATGACTGGTCACTGATAACATAAGTTCAGCACTGAAACAAATGACTGGTCACTGATAACACAAGTTCAGCACTGAAACAAATGACTGGTCACTGATAACACAAGTTCAGCACTGAAACTAAAATGACTGGTCACTGATGACACAAGTTCAGCACTGAAACTAAAATGACTGGTGAATGGTTATAAGGTGTAGCAACAAAGTCAGTACATTCCGGGTAAATCCGCATTATTTGAAGTTACACAGTATACAGAAAATAATGCTTATTAGTACAAGCTTCAAAGAAGTTTCTTGGCAAGTCATTAACTCCTCTCACAGCCCACCTAGCCAGAAATAAACAATGGGTGCACCTGAGTACTGTCAAGAGTGCGGCGGCACGTTGGACATTCCTTCTTCTTGCACACTACTTCCGTAATGCACGGAGTGCAGTACACATGACCGCACATGGTGGCGGATATTCCTCGTTTACTGCTGACCGTTTCCAAGCATATCGCGCACTCCCACTCCAGCCTGGAACTTCTTTGCGCCGTTTCAGTCTTATCTCCCACAGCGTTTTGCTGCTGCTTCATAACTTCTTTACCCTCGTGCACATTATATGAAGCTCCTGGCATTTCCAATGGAGTATCAAGGGCTGACAGATGTGGCGCACCTGTCAGTGGCACAGAACGCTCCTCCTGATTACCAGGTTCAACTGACATTTCTGATGAGTTAGGAACTATACTTAAGACACTCTCCGAACTGGAAGCTGCTAAGTCAGCGCCGGCAGAATTCAGTACAGGTGGATTCCGTACACTTGTTTCACTCTCACTACAGGTAGGTACCAAATTCATATCACAACTGTGTTTCTTAGCCCATGGGGAGGAAGTACTCTCTGAACTCATCGGAAACTGCATATTTAACGAAGATGGGTATTCCAGAGGTGAAACAAGGTCCAGAGGTGTCCCTGTATATGGAAAATTCGAACCGCCAAACCGGGAGAGCACTTTTTGCCTTAATTCACCAAAATGGCGTGCTGATGACAGAGAAGATGGGATGGCTGTACTAGATATCGCAGTACTGCGACTCAGATCATAAGCACCACACTGCAACACCTGTGGCGTGTGCGCTGGGGGAGCTGGATGTAGCAGATCAAGACAAAATTTGGCAGGCTGACACCAAGACGAATTCATAGCACTATCACTGCTTCCACCACAAGCTTCAGGCACCGACTTCTTCCAGGACAATTTTTTATCACCCCTGTGTTTACCTCTAAAATTGCTGGCACCATTTGAACTGGAAGACAGATTAGGTTTCTCTACTGACTTAGAAAAATTTAACAGATTACCAATCTGAAACGGATGTGCAAGCATACTTTTATATTTAAGTGCGTGGTTTTTGTACCTTGCTTGGCTTTTTGTAAAATCCAACGGCTTTCGCTGAGCAGAAAAATCCATTTTCCCAACACCGGACTTAGAGAGACACTTAACAATTTTAATTTCATCATCAGTCTCCTCACAACCATCATTGACATCATAAACAGTGATTGTATCATCATCAGAATCATCTGATACCACAAGGATTGTCTCTTCATGATCGCTGTTTCCACATTGGTTCCGTTCACCATTTAATGGCTCTTTAACATCAATACACACAGCGCTTTTCTCTTCAGAACACTTCCTGCCATCTGTGTTTACATCTTGTAACGCGACGCAGTGACCATCTGTAACATTTTGTACTCCTTTGGTTTTAAGAGGCATGATCCCAGAATCTTTGAGAACACAACTGTTTGCACTGGATGGCAGTTCTGTGTTTCCTGCAGCACAGTGTTCTTCCTTCGTGCTGGTTTCTCTTCCCTGGTATTGATATCCCACAACAGGTATGTTTTCACAAACTTTCTTCTCAAAGTTGCCCTGTGGTCCTTTATAGATGCAAGCTGGTCCTTCCTTTGATACGGTACCAACTTCTCTAGCTGTACCAATTTCAGAGCATGGTATACTTTCTATTGCACATGGCAATTCACGTTCGAACTCCCATAATTTCTCCGTTAACACGTTCAATGTATCCGACTCATTACATTTCACTTCATTCCTAAGAGAACTATCTGCATCATCAAATTTCTCTACATTTCTGAAAATATCAGAAGAGTCTGAATCCTCAGAAACTGGAAGGTGTAGAGTCTCATTCTCTCTGTAATTCTTCCACTGAAAAACAGGAGATACACCACGTTCAGTAAACGTCACTGTGGAGGATGAGCCTGAATTTCGTTCAGCCATCTGGGAATCAACATTGTACTTGTACTTGTACATGGAATGAGGTTCACTTTCATGTAACTTTGGTGATAAGGATGAACTGGTATTGGCAAAACATTCAGATGTCAGAACAGGTTCACTCTTGCATACCTTCAGTGACAAGGGCACAGCATCTGCCTGGTTCCCAGACAGCTTCCAGCTGGTGCCCAATTCTGAATATGAACGAGGATAATGTTCATGCAGCGTTAATGATGAAGACAAATCACCAGCTTGATTCCTTGAAGGCTTTGTTTTGATACCAGATTCAGAACTTGAAGGAAGCTCATTTTCATAAAAATTCAGTGAAGCCAACTGACTTCTGTATGGAGAAACTGTGATGTTATGACAACCAGACGCCAGGAGATGGGCACTTCCAGGTGCACCCACTGGTGGCAATGACTGAAACCTATTTTCTGAACACAGGCCATGCTTCAGTGAAAACAAGCCTTCACGTGATTTTGAAAATGATGGTATCGGGTCAGGCTTAATGTGCATGCTTAAAGTTCTGTCCCCAGAAATACCTGAATTTTCGTGATCTACGGTCTTCTGGATTAAATCGCCTTTCAAAAGCAATGTATGAGACGGTGAAGAAAGACCAGCATGTGCTGCACCGTCCTCATTTGACACTGGTACACATGACTGATTATTTGCTTTTGGTGTCAATGAAGAAACAAGACTGTCACTTCTTTCTCCATTCGACACGTCCCCGGAGATCTCGGAACATTCGTTACCTGATTCATTCCTTGTTCGACCAAAGACATACGGATAATTATCAAAATGTGAAGTTATGCCACTCAATTCATCAGGTAAGTTATAGTAATTATATAAGTTGAAGTATTTATGAGATGACGACAAACCATCCTGTGATATCTGGTCCTGGCCTGCGACGTTTACGTCAGTTACAGACTTGTGATTACTTCCTTTTGGAACTAATGGTGATGTAAAATTACAACTTCCTTCCCCTTCTTGTGGAACAACATTACTTCTTACAAGGTTTAAATAAGGATTTATGTACCCTGTATCATCATCATCGTCGTCATCGTCATCATCATCGTCGTCGTCATAATCATAAAGCGTTGAAAAAATTCCACGACTCACTGTACTAAGCGAATGTGCCTGGGAAACACGTCCACCAGAGTGACTCAATGAATTTTCAGCTCTCCTGTTCTTCTTGCACTTTTTGTCATGATCATTATCATCATCTTCATCACGTGACAAAGCTGCATGTAACCTTGAATCTTTCCGTTTCTTGAAAGGTATGTCTGGTAATAAACCGATGTCAGATGAAACACTCTGACTTCTCTTTAATGACATTCTCACACCAGAACAAAACAGTTTCAACTACGTTACTTAGGCCCTTTGAGACCACCCACAAAGTGCGCACTAACACGTGTTTTCAAGTGCAACTCATAACAGCACATACAATATCCATTTCCAAACACAAGTCAATGATATGAACCTTCATCACCAGCTTTGCATATTCAGCAAATTATGAAATCTGAAAAGAAAGAACAAAAATTTAGGTTTTTAAGCTTTCGCCGTGTTCTAAACGTAATTTGTTCCTTTTTGGGTAATTCCCCGGCATCTGAGATCTAACTGCCAACGTTTTGGATATCGCTGTCGGTTCCATCTTCATAGGCAGGTGAATGAAGTACTTCATTCACCTGCCTATGAAGATGGAACCGACAGCGAGTTCCAAAACGTCGGCAATTAGAACTCAGACGCCGGGGAATTACCCACAAAGGAACAAATATCAAAAATTTAGTAACTAGGTCACAGGCATCAACTCAACAGCAAACTGTGACCATGTACAGCAGCATCCTATGTTATTACATTTCAACTTGCTTAACAATTTGCGTGCAACAAACGAATATACCTACCATACCCTGCGCTACCCTTTAATTGTAACAAACAAATTTACCCCATACCTTCACAAAACAATGCAATTTTATTTTGATGAATCAGAAACAAACATACCCACTCTGTCAACAGTCCACAATGTCACATGTGAGCAGCAGTGAACTACTAACACAACACATAAATGTGGTAGGACATCACTACTAATTTGACGTTCAGCTGACCGCGCATCGTGATAAATTCTTATAATAAAACCAACCAGATGCATTAATTTTTCAAATTTATTTTTGGAATAAAACTCTACATGTTTCGGACAGTTGCTCTGTCCATCATCAGGAGTTTTTCACTGTACACACAGCAATGGTATATGTCATACTGAAATTTTCACTGTTTGACGTTCAGGTGCCTGCATCGTGATAAATTCTAATAATAAAACCAACTAGATGCACTAATTTTTCAAATTTATTTTTGGAATAAAACTCTACATGTTTCGGACGGTTCCTCTGTCCATCATCAGGAGTTTTTCACTGTACACACAGCAATGTTATGTGTCATACTGAAATTTTCACTGTTTGACGTTCAGGTGACCGTGCATCGTGATAAATTCTTATAATAAAACCAACCAGATGCACTAATTTTTCAAATTTATTTTTGGAATAAAACTCTACATGTTTCGGACAGTTCCTCTGTCCATCACCAGCAGTCTAGCACTGTACACACAGCAGTGGTATATGTCATACAGGGACTCTGCATATTTTGTTATACCACATTGCCACGTTGCTTTCGTACGGTTTTTCTGTGGTGTTCCTCTGCTGATATGTTTCCTTTGCCTTTTTGGCATTCATGAATTTGACATCTGACGTTCAGGTGACCGTGCATCGTGATAAATTCTTATAATAAAACCAACCAGATGCACTAATTTCGCAAATTTATTTTTGGACTAAAACTGTACCTGTTTAGGACAGTTCCTCTGTCCATCATCAGGAGTTTTTCACTGTACACACAGCAATACATACAAGTTTGCTGACAGCTTGCTAGCAAGCTGTCAGCAAACCTGTACGACATATACCAACGCTGTGTGTACAGTGAAGAACTCCTGATGATGGACAGAGGAACTGTCCAAAACATGTACAGTTTTATTCCAAAAATAAATTTGAGAAATTGGTGCATTTGGTTGGTTTTATTATGACTATAACTATTAAATATTACGAATCTTCCACGTAACAGACATACGTATTTAAGTCAGTTTATTCCAACTTACTGCATGAGTTCAAATACAGAGGTAAATCCTACATGATTTGGCCTTCTTCAGGGAGTATAATTTAACTCTATATACAGTGTGTTCCAGGAGAAATGTGCCAGACTTCGGGAGGGTGTTCCTTATGTTAAAGTATACCGATATAACCCAAAACATCTATGTCCAAAGTTGAACGGTTACAGAGATAATGGCCAGAGAAAAGTGTGGTCTTCTTGCGGGTCCACGCACTGTACCTGTCAGCTGACAATCTTATCCATGTCAGTCCTTGAGTGCGGTGTCATATGACAGCAGTTCAGCTCAAGCTAGGCTTATACCGGAATGCGCAGTCAGCCTTGTTGCGTCACCGTTGGGCAGTCATTTGTCATGTATAGTGCTTGGAACCCTAAGGACAACTATGACATGAGTGCAAGTGTTTTTGTAGTTCAATTTAATGGCTTTATGTCACTCACAAGTTAGTTTGATGTTAAGTACAGATATTAACATTACAGAAACAACATATTTCTGCC
>Ga0123355_10006399_pt1 | contig 17439 bp, 17 predicted proteins | sample TergutEmb28metaG_3_FD_89872 | JGI IMG/M metagenome (GOLD analysis project Ga0123355, IMG submission 89872) | Embiratermes neotenicus P1 segment gut microbial communities from Petit-Saut dam, French Guiana - Emb289 P1 | ecosystem: Host-associated > Arthropoda: Insects > Digestive system > Gut ...
TATGCCGGAACCCCGCCTAGTCTGGTTTGCCTTGAAAAACTTGATCTTGACTTTGGGCAAATCTTCCGGCTTTATGCCGATGCCATCATCCCGCACCTGCACAATGAGATTTTCCTCTATCACATCCGCGGTAACAGTGATGCGCCCCCCCGCGTTGGAGTATTTAACCGCGTTGTCGATAATATTTACGAACACCTGCCGCAGCTTGTTTTTATCCCCCCAAACAGGGGCGAAAAGATCCTGCTCCTCGTATATGAGCGTAATCCCCTCTCTGCGGGCGCGGTCGGCGTACATGATCACCGCTTCGCTAAGTTCCGCCAAGGGGTCGATCCTGCTGCGGATAAGCCTTAGCCGTCCGCTTTGCATACGGGAAAAATCGAGAAGCTCCTCCACCATATTGCTGAGGCGGTCGGTTTCGCTGATGATGACTTTCATGCCTTTTTCAAGAGTTTCCTTATCTTCGCCGTGATCGGAAAGGATGGTCTCCCCCCAGCCCCGGATCGCCGTCAGCGGAGTGCGCAGCTCGTGGGAAACCGACGAAATAAAGTCATTCTTCATGGTGTCGGCGGCGCCAAGCTCCTCGGCCATGTGGTTGATGATATCGCAGAGTTCGCCGATTTCATCATCGTTTTTCTTTTGCAGGCGGGCGCCGAAGTCTCCGCCGGCAATCTTGCGGGCGGTTTCGCCAACCTGCCCCACTGGATTGACGATCGAGCTGATAAAGTACGAGCTGGAAAACAGCACCAAAGCTAAAATGGCCACGCCCAGCAGCGCCGTACCCGTGATAAGCAGGGTGATCTGACGATCCACCTGATTGAGGGAAGTCGTAAAGCGTATAGCCGAGATGGTATCCCGGGGAATAGACAGAAATACCGTGACGGCCATAACGCGGTCGCCGCTCATTTCGCTTATAACCACGCCCGGGCCGCGCACAGTGGCTCCGGCATAAAAAGCGTCCATAATTTCCATGTCGGGCGCAAAGCCGCTGGATGTGTATAATACCTGGCCCTCATTGCCCAGCACCATCATCTCCATTTGCGCTTTGGCGGGGAAAGAGGCGACATAATCCCGCACCTGGGCGCGGTAATCCAGCGTGCGGTCTTCAGCCAATTGCGAAAAAACATTGTTTGCGATATCTGCCCGGGAGGTCAGGATATTTTGCACGGAAGCGTAGTAGTAGTTTCTTATCCCGACAGCGAAGGCTACTTCTATTATCAGGATGATGACCACAATGACCCCGAAGCTGTTGATCAGCCACCGCCGGGTTATTTTTTTAACGGCCAGTTGTCATCATCATCCTTTCAATTGACAGTTAAGGAGTCCGCTAAGCCCGTTCCGGGCTACCGTTGGCTCTGCGGACATTGTCATTCTGAGCCGCAGGCGAAGAATCTTTAAAAGATCCTTCGCTTCGCTCAGGATGACAAACGAAAGGCTCAGAGTGGCACTAAAAACTTAAATCCATCGCGCAAAGCGCGATACCATTATTGTTATCTGTTAATTGGACTAGAAAAACAGAGAAAAGGCGAAAGCTCCTGCCAAAAACCTCAGCACCCGACCACGGTTGGGAAAAACGGCGTTGTGGCCGCCGGTTTCGGGCGCGAAGGGTTCGTCGCCGGTGATCAAATCTGCTAAGCGGTGAGCCTCTGTATAAGTGAAAAGCCCGTCGATGACAACTATGCCGTCTGTGATATGGCTAGTTACTATGGGAGCGGTAATTATTTCATCATCTATCCAGATGGAAATTCGGCCCATTACGGGGGTAAGTCGGGCTGTGGTTTCGGAAAAAGCCAATCTGCCGCTTTCCCTTAGCTGAAACTCCACGGCAAAACCATGTTCCCACGATAGCACAACCTTTGCGCTTTCAACATCATCGCCGGTAAAGATTATATTCTCGGCGGTTATGCCGGCGGGGCGCCCTAGCGCATCCATTTCGGCCCCCTCCCGGAATGTCAGCATGGGGGCGGCGCCCGGCTCGCCAATGTATTCACTCGCCCCACGGGGGATCATAATGGTCAGGGCGGCGATCAAAAGCGCCAAGGCGAAAAAAACGGGCTTCCCCTTTTTTAGCATATCAATCTCCTCATTTTAGTTCACCCATTTATATCCGTATCCCCAAACGGTGAGGATGTGCTTGGGCTTTGAGGGGTCGTCCTCGATTTTCATGCGAAGGCGGCGGATGTTGACGTCAACTATTTTGACGTCGCCGTAGTAATCCGCTCCCCACACATGGGAGAGAATCTCGGATCGATCCATTGCCACGTCGGGGTGCGAGATGAAAAACTCCATGATCTGAAATTCCATCTGGGTAAGCTCCACCGGGACGTCCTTTTTTGTGAGGGAGCGGCTTTTAACGTTTAGCACAAAATCCCCCGAAACGATTTGAGAAGCCGGCGCGGCGCTTGCGTGGGACATGCTTACCCTGCGGTAAACGGCGTCCACCCGGGCCAGCAGCTCGGTGGGAGAAAAAGGCTTGGCGATATAGTCGTCCGCCCCCAGCATAAGGCCGCTCACCTTATCCATTTCTTGAGTTTTGGCGCTGAGCATAATAATGCCGATTGATGGCGAGGCCGCCCGGATCTGCTTGCAGACCTCAAAGCCGTCGATCCCCGGCATCATGACGTCCAAAAGAACGACGTCAAAGTTCCCGCCGCTTTCGTCGAAGACTTCCAGCGCTTTTTCGCCGCTGGCCACATCTGTGACGTCGTAGCCCGCCCGGCGCATGTTTATGACGATAAAATCGCGGATAGCGTCTTCGTCCTCGACTATGAGTATCTTTTTCATCGCTATAACCTCCTTGGAGTAAGGCCAACAGGCCCTTAAAGCAGCATGAAGTTGTCTATCATTTCCTGCCTGCTGATCGCCAGCTCGCTTGTGGTGTTCGGAATAAATCCATAATACTGCAGCAGGCCCCTGTCGGCCAAGTGAACATAATCGCCGATATACTGATCCTGATATCCTCTGATCGAATGAACCCGTATGCGCATAAGTTCGGCCGAGGGCAGGTTTGTGAATGGGTTCACTTCAAAAAAATGCCATACGCCTGTTTCGGGGCGGCGCTCTACGGTTACTCTGCCCACCCAACTTTCCGGGAAAAAGAAAAGATAACCCGCATCGGCATTTACGACAGCCCTGTCGGCAACCTCCAAAAAACCGGCGTGGTTATAATAGATGAAAAGTGTCAGCCTAAGCGGCTCCAGCTCGGCTTCGGCGACAAGACCGGGCAGAGGTTCCTCGTCGTGTATGGGAATAACCACCCTGCCGTCCCCGCGCAGATCCAGGCTGAGCAGGGAAGCGTCGGAGCGCAAAGTCTGGCGGTAAAGCCGGTTTATGACCTCTCTTTCAAGATCAGCTACAAGGGGTACCAGCCTGCCGTCAATAACCTCGAATATTTCAGTTGAAATCTGATGATCGGTAAAGCGCCGCGCGTCCACAAAAATGCCGTTTGAGTTTTCGCGCATAACGCCCTTTGTAAGATTGAGAACCCGGTAAATATCCCCGGAAAGAGCGGCGTCCCCCAACACCGAAAGGCGGCCGTCCAGAGTCCTGCCCAAAAGGTTAAGCTGATACGCGCCCGTAACGTCCTGGCGAACCAGGGCGATTTGTTCAAGCACGCCCGCTTCGTATCTTTCAATATCAAAGACTGTGTAATAGGTCTGGTAGAGGGCGCTTAGGCGCCCGTCCCGGTAAGAGAATACATCCAGACGGCGCAATCCTGTCGCCCCGTTTTCCCAGCCGATCAAAAGGTTTTGGCTGTCGGCGGAAAGAAGGTTGGAAAAACGTACGACATGCACCCGGTCGCCAAAGCCCGACCGGTCGTCGATAAGCGTCCAGTGCCCGTCCGCTTCTTCCCGCAGAACCTTGACCCGGATCCCTCCGCCGCTTTCAATTGAAGTATAAAAGACTATGGCCTCCATAAGGCCGTCGCCGTCCATATCGCTGAACACAAACGGCGAGCGGTAATCTCCTTCCCGGGGGTATTGGAACTGAATGGAGTCAAGGCTTATATGAGCGCCAAGAGCCTGTTCCACCTGAGTTTGGCGCACGTTGATGCGCGGAGGGCTTAGCAGTTCCGCAATGTTCATGTCGATCGGAGCGCAGGCGCTCAAAAGCGCAAGACAAAGAACCATCGCCAGCTTTCGAGCCATCTTATGCCCCCTCCGGTTACAGTTGACAATAAAGGAATCCGCTAAGCCCGTTCCGGGCTGCCGTTGGCTCTGCGGACATTGTCATTCTGAGCGCAGCGAAGAATCTTTAAAAGACCCTTCGCTGCGCTCAGGGTGACACTTAATCTGGTAACTGTATTATTTATTTTACTTTAAAGCACTGTAAAAGTCAAACTTGATGCGCCTTTATAGCGTCCCCGGCAAGCCCGCGCACAACCTCTCCCGCCGCTATCATGCCCGCTACAGGCGGAACAAATGATATGCTGCCCGGAGTTCTGCCTGCCCCCTCCCTCGGCGGCTCGGTAGAATAAACCACACGCAACGAACTTACCCCGCGCCTGCGAAGCTCCTTGCGCATTACGCGGGCAAGCGGGCAAACGCTCGTATCCCGGATATCCCCAACCTGAAAGCGGGAAGGTTCCAGCTTATTGCCTGTTCCCATGCAGCTTATAATTGGTATGCCCAGTTCGTGGCAGCTTTCCGCAAGGGCAAGCTTGGCCGTGACGTTATCCACCGCGTCCAGCACATAATCGGGGGCCGGAGTAAGCGCATCCCGGATGTTTTCCTCCGTGAGGAACAAAATCCGGGGCAGCCCATTGCAGCCCGGAGCGATCTCGTTTACGCGCGCGGCCATTGCCTCGGCTTTAGGCTTGCCAATCGTGTTTATGGTAGCTACAAGCTGGCGGTTGAGGTTTGAGGGTTCCACGACGTCTTTATCCACCAGTATAAGAGTTCCCACGCCGGCGCGGGCCAGCGCCTCGGCAGCAGCGGAACCGACGCCGCCCAGCCCTGCCACCAATACGCAAGCCCTGCTTAAAAGCTCAAGCGCGCTGTCGCCGATAACTAGCCGGGTACGGGCGTGAATATCCATAAATTCACTCCTTTGTTATGGAGGTTTAAAGGTATAGGGATAGATAATCATATTTCCTTAACATTTGTCAATCCATATGAATAAACCCTTGACATGAGCGGCCAAACTATGTTAAGATGATTGTTGCCGCATGTCACGGGCCAAAAAAGTATATCCGACGTCATTCCCGGATATCGCCCCGCACAGCGAGTCTTACGAAAAAAGAGGCAATGCAAATGTACGCAATTTTTGAAACCGGCGGCAAACAGTACAAAGCGCAAAAAGGCGACGTGCTGTTTCTGGAAAAACTTGACCTGACCGCAGATGAAACAGTCACTTTTCAAAAAGTTCTGGCTCTTGGAAAAGATGACGGCACAATCATCGGCAACCCTTTTGTAGACGGAGCAACCGTCAAGGCAAAAGTTTTAAAACAGGGCAAAAACAAAAAGATCACTGTTTTTACCTATAAGGCAAAAAAGAACCAGAAGCGCAAGTTAGGCCACCGCCAGCCCTATACAAAGGTGGAAATCGAGTCCATCATCGGATAATGGCAGAGTCACGGTACGTTTTTGCATCAGAATGACAAACATATAACCGTTACGGAGGTATTATACATGGCACACAAAAAGGGAGTAGGCTCAACAAGGAACGGCCGCGATTCACAATCAAAACGCCTTGGCGCAAAACGCGCCGACGGCCAGTTTGTGTTGGCCGGAAATATACTCGTAAGGCAGCGCGGCACAAAAATACACCCCGGCTCCAACGTAGGTAAAGGCCGCGATGATACCTTGTTCGCTATGATAGACGGTCAAGTCCGCTTTGAGCGTTGGGGCCGCGACAAGAAAAAAGTTAGCATATACCCCGCGCAGTAACAAAAAAATCGCAACCCTTCCGGCAATGCCGGGAGGGTTGTTTTTTTGCGAAAATCCAACCACCCCCCGCCCTCTGGGCGCCCCTCCAAAGGAGGGGAATGATCACCCCGGCGTTCCGCATAGTCATCCTGAGCGAAGCGAAGGATCTTTATTGTTCGGGGTAAATTCCGCGAAGGGGCTTAAAGATTCTTCGCTTCGCTCAGAATGACATAAATTCCCCTCCTTGGAGGGGTGGCAAGCGCAGCTTGACGGGGTGGTTCTAAATCCGCCGGAGGCTCTTTAGCCGGTGTCTGGGAGCAAATCCCCCAGAGCATCAAAATAGCTGCAAATATCGTAAAATCGATATCCCGATAAAATTTGTGAATCCTGCAAGAGTAGTTGTCATAGCCAGAACCTGAGTAGTAAGTATAGGATATACGTCGAACTTCATGGCCATAATTGCGGAAGCGCTGGCAACGGGGGCGGCAAAAAGCGAGAAAAGCGCCGCCAGCTCGGCTTCTCTGAATCCCACCGAAACCGCGATGGAAATCACCACCACCGGCACGATTATCAGCCGGACTGAACTCACCGCGAGCACCATTTTGACATTGCTTCTAAGACTTTCAACGTCAAGCAGCGCGCCCAGCACAATAAGCGTTAAAGGGGCGGTGATATTTGCTACGCTTCTGACCGCGGAAAATAAAAAAACGGGCATACTCAAAGGGGATACAGAAACGATTGTTCCCACAACCGACGCTATGATCAATGGGTTTTTAAGTAAGTTTACGCAAACATCCCTGATTGTTTTCGCTAGGGAGTCGGTGCTTTTCGCCGTACAACTGCTTAACAGAATAACCGTAGCGATATTAAATACGATCAAAACAACAGGCAAAAGCATGGACGCTATGCGCTGGCCCGGTTGGCCATACATGTTATAAGCAATCATAAGCCCGAACATCGTATAGTTGGAGCGAAAACCAACATGTATGCAAGTGGCGGCTTTTGCCTTGTCTTTCATAAGCGGGAAAAAAATCAGGCTGAGCACCATTATTGTGCCCAATATGCCAAAAAACGCGAATAAGACCAGCCTTGGCGAAAATTCCGCCGCAAAGTCAACATTATAAATATTGAAAAAAAGCAGGGTGGGCAGTAAAATCTGAAAACAGTAATCAATTACTTTTTTTGCGGTATCCAGCTCGAGCAACCCTAAGCGGCGCGAAACAAAACCCAAAATCATACAAAGTACAACCGGCATCGTGGCGTTCAGGCTAAATATCAGTATATCCAAACATATACGCTCCCTTGCGCTTTCACTTGGAAGCTGCGTTCATAACCGGGAATAAACGCAGCTTCTTAATAATATCGCAAAAGGGGCGCGCCGTCAAATGAAACCGCATAAAAAAAGACAACTTGGCGGAAACCCGCCAAGCTATCTTTTTTACGTTTTTGCTTTATCTCACATACTCCAGACCGCCTACAGCGGGAGGCGTATTCTGATGAGTGCGGGATCTGGCTCCGTCACGCAGCATGGCGTTGCGCTGATGTGTGGTTTCGCTGCGCTGGCTTGTCGAACCTCCGCCTTGCTGTGTGGCGCCACCGCTCTGATGCGTGGTGCCGCTGCGCTGGCTTGTCGAACCGCCGCCTTGCTGTGTGGCGCCGCCACCCTGATGTGTGGTTCCCCCGCGCTGGCTTGTCGAGCCGCCGCCTTGATGCGTTGCTCCACCGCGCTGATGTGTGGCGCCACCGCCGCGCTGCATCATACCGCCATGCCGTGTTCCGTCATGCAAACGCGCGCCGTCCCTTAACATGCCATCGTAACCATAGTGAAATCCATCGTACACCCCGTCGTAGCGGCTGCGGGAAAAACCGCTGTAAGAACGGCCGCGGTAGTTGGCGCCAGGCCCATCATGGGCGGTATTTCTGTAACAACCGGTTGCAAAGAGCGTCATCAGCACCGCTAAAAGTACAGCTATTATTCTTTTCATAACAACTCCGTTAGCCGCGCGCAAGTCTTCGCGCGGCTGCCGCTTTTGCGGCAAGCGGCAGGCCGGACTTGAAGAAACTTTGGAGCTGCAGGTTGTTTTTACCCGCATCTCAAGTTTATCTTTGCCCGAACCTGCCGCCCTATTCTACAGTTATAACTGGTAAGTACAGTCTTGCTTTTTAACAAATTTTGCGGTCAATAAAAATCGTTATGCACTGCGCCGGCCAGCAGCTTAACTCCGTCTATCAAGCCGAGTATGGTTGGGATTCCTGTCCAAAAAAATATCGCGTACCACATCCCGCGGCTGGTGTTGCCCAAATAAAACCAATGCGCCCCGAAAGTTCCCAGAGTAAAGGCCAATACTATCGCGATAAAACTGTCCAATGGGCGGCGCCGGAACATATTGATAGGCGGCGGGGCGCTGTCCCGGCGGTTGCGGAAGCCTTCGCCAAACCCGGAGGTATCCCATGCGTTTTCGTTTTGCCGCGCCTTGTTTTCCTTTTGGCGGCTGCTTTCTTTTTTTTCTTTTCGCTTTGCTCCCTGTATCAAAGGCTCCCCGCAATAGGTGCATAGCGTTTCCCCGCCTATAAAGGTGCCCCCGCACTGCTTGCATTGCCGCATATTTTTTTACACCCACCTTTTTACAATGAACGATTAACAGTTAATTGTTCATTGTAATATAGTATATCTCAAAAACTTTTGCGTTGCAACAATACTTTCACTGTATTGCTTTTGCCTGATTTATAGTGATATACTTATTCTACTTCAAAAGCGTCCCGCTTTTGAAGGCGCGGCCATGTGGCCGCGCCCCGGCGCTACGCGCCGGAGAAACCGTGTATACGCCATTTTGCGGCTTTGCCGCAAGCTCATGCTTTGCATGAGCCAACTTTAAAAGAAAGACGCTTTTAAAGTTTGAATGGCTATATAATGAATAAAATTAGAAGCCGCGGATAGAATTTGGAAGAACGCCGTCTCACAAATTCCATCTTCTTGCTCACAGCTTCCAAATCAGGAGGTATTATAATGTATATCCGCAAAACAAAAATCGTGTGTACCATTGGGCCTGCATCCGAAAACCCCAAAATATTAAAAAAACTTATCACCGGCGGCATGGACGCCGCAAGGATTAATTTTTCGCATGGCAACCACGAAAGCCATCTTGTTCTGACCGAAAACATTAAAAAACTGCGAGCGGAGCTTGGCGTCCCCGTGGCTTTGCTGGCGGATACCAAGGGCCCGGAAATCCGGGTGAAACAATTTAAGAAAAGCCCCGTGACATTAACGGCGGGAGAAGTGTTTACCCTGACCACCCGCGAGGTCGATGGCACAAACGAAATTGTTTCGGTAACATATTCGCAGCTGCCCAAATTTTTAGCTAGGGGAAACAAAATACTCCTCGACGATGGGCTGATCGAACTTCAGGTTGAAGATACCAACGAAACCGATATCATTTGCCGCATTCTTAACGGCGGCCCGTTATCCAACAGAAAAAGCATAAACCTGCCGGGCATAAGCACCCAAATGCCCTATATGGACGAGCAGGATATGCTGGATATAAAATTTGCCTATGACAATGATTTTGAATTTCTTGCCCTTTCTTTTGTGCGCTCGGCCAAAGATGTAATACTTGTTAAAAACTATCTCGATTCACTTGGCCCCAACCGCCTTGAGATCCTCTCGAAAATCGAAAACGCCGAGGGCGTGGATAATATAGACGAAATTATCCGCGAGTCCGACGGCACTATGGTAGCGCGCGGCGACCTTGGCGTTGAAATACCTTTTGAGGAGCTTCCCGCCATACAAAAACTGATTATAAAAAAATCTTACACCGCCGGCAAAAGAGTTATTACCGCCACCCAAATGCTTGATTCCATGATGCGCAACCCCCGCCCCACCCGCGCAGAGGTATCCGATATCGCCAACGCCGTATATGACGGAACCAGCGCCATAATGCTCTCGGGGGAAACCGCCGCCGGCAAATACCCGCTGGAAAGCCTTGAAGCCATGAGGAAAGTTGCGGAGCAAACCGAAAAAGCCATCAACTACAAGCAGCGTTTTATAGAGTCCCCCTACTCTGCTGCAGGCAAGAACATAACCAACGCCATCAGTCACGCAACTTGTTCCACCGCTCACGACCTGGGCGCCGCGGCTATAGTGACCGTTACCCGCAACGGCAGCACCGCACGCATGATCTCGCGCTTCCGGCCCGATACCCCAATTGTGGCCTCCACCCCGAGCATTAAAACTTATATGCAAATGGCGCTTAACTGGGGTATTATCCCGCTGCTTACCGAATTTGTCGATTCTCCCGACGCTCTTTTTAAGGTTGCCGCCGAACAAACCATGCAAGCCGGTATAGCCAAAGAAGGCGATCTGATTGTCATTACGGGCAGCGCCACTTCTTCCGCTTCTTTTTCCACTTCCTCTATCACAAATTCCCTCCAAGTCCATGTTTTGGGCAACCTGCTGGCTTCCGGCAAAGGCGCCGGAGCGCAGAAGCGCGTTTCTTCAAGAGCCTGCATTTTTACCCGCAACGCCCCTGTGGGACAATTCATAAACGGCGACATTCTGGTTATAGAAAAAACCACTACTACCATCCTGCGCCTTATCAAACACGCCAAAGGCGTCGTAACCGAGGAAAACGCCTCTGAATCAGGAGCCGTTGCCGCCGCCATCGCATTGGATATCCCCGTCGTCGCCTCCGCCGAAGAAGCCACCAGACTAATTACCGACGGCGGCGGCATCGTAATCGATTCTGTCAAAGGACATGTTTACAACAAAAACGCCGATGGTATAGAGTTTATGCGCTAGCCTTGCAAATTACAGAAACGGCCCCGCCGCTTTTATGCGCGGCGGGGCCGTCTTGTTTGTAATGCGTTGGCTAACCGCTCTGTCAATTCCCGTTTTCAGGCCGCTATATGGGAAAATCCACGAACTTGCCCCCGCGCCATATTTTTAAGCTTCTATATCCGATTTCGCGCAGGAGATCAACGCTTTCTTTATAGTTATAGTCCAGCGTATTCTTGTCGTGCGCGTCCGAGCAGAGAGTAAGCGCGGCGCCCTCTTTGTACAGCATCCGCAAAAGGTCTATGCTTGGATATGGTTCTTCGGTATAGCCCCGGCACATTCCTCCGGTATTTACTTCTGTTATGCATCCGCTGCACGCTATGGCCGCGATGATTTTTTCCCACATGGCTTTGTACCATGACTGGCTTGGGTCAAAAAATCGTTTGCCGCGGTTAAGCTTGGCTATAACGTCTATATGACCGATAATGTCTGGCTTGTATTCGACTATATCCATCACATTTATTCCATACTGCTCAACCAAGCTGCGCACATCGCCTTCGCCCGCGTCCGCTATACCCGCTTCAAACGTCGGGGGAGAAACATCGACCGGGCAGTATTTCCCGCTTTTTTTGCTGCGCACATAATGAACCGAGCCTACGATATGATCCCACTGGTCTTTGTTGTAAAGCTTGTAATGTTCAACTTCCAGCCCACAGCTTACTTCGATTTTGTCGGCGTACTTCTTTTTGAGATGTTCTATGTCGGTGCGGTAGGATTCCATCCTGTATTTCGGAATGCATACGCCCAGATCGTGAGGACCATAGGCGTGTTCCGCGAACCCTATGCTGCTGAATCCAAGATCAATAGCGGAAAGTACCATTGCTTCCGGGGAATCGTTGCCGTCTCCGTAGTGGGTGTGTACATGCATTGAGGATGGAAACGCATTCATTGCAAGCTACCTCCCATCTTTTCCCGTTTGACTTTTTTTATCCACCATATGCCGCTTTGACAGCTCTGCGCGGATCTCCCGCAGAGTTAATCCCTTATGGGCCATAAGCACAAGCACGTGATAAGCAAGGTCGGCCAGTTCATAGCTCAATTCCTGATTGTCGTCGTTCTTTGCGGCGATTATGACTTCGGCGGATTCTTCACCTACCTTTTTGAGGATTTTGTCTTCTCCTTGTTCAAACAGGTAGCCGGTGTATGAGCCCTCCTTCGGTTCCCCTTTTCGTCCGGTGATCAGCCCGTACAGGGCCTCAAGGGAAAATGCGGCGGACTCGTCAGTCGTATGGATTTTTTGATGGAAGCAGCTTTGCTCTCCCTTATGGCAGGCGGGCCCGTTCGGGCGGGCCTTTATCAGGAGCGCGTCTCCGTCGCAATCGACGGAAATGGATACCACCTTTTGTGTGTTGCCGGAGCTTTCGCCTTTACGCCACAGCTTTCCGCGGCTGCGGGAATAAAAGCAGGTTAAACCTTCCCGTTTGGTGATATCCAGGCTTTCCCGGTTCATGTAAGCCAGTGTTAAAACCTGATTGGTGTCCTCGTCCTGGACGATCGCGGGAATCAGCCCACTCTCGTCGAATCTAGGTTCCTCGTAATCCAAAATTCTTCCCCCTTTTTGTTTTCACATTTTTCCGTTTATCTAAAGCGTCCGTACAGAAACGCCGTTTTCCATAAGATATGCCTTAAGCTCCGGGATCAGCAGGTCTTTAAAGTGAAAGATAGAAGCGGCAAGCCCGGCTTCCACATCGGTTTTACGGAAAAGCTCAAGGAAGTGTTCTTTGGTACCCGCCCCGCCGGACGCTACTATTGGTATTGTCGTCACATTCCGCACCGCGTTTAGCATCTCGATATCAAAACCGCCGCGAACGCCGTCGTTGTCGATGCTGTTTAAAACTAGCTCTCCCGCGCCGCGCTCCTGTCCCTGCCGCGCCCACTCGACGGCGTCTATGCCGGTATCGACCATCCCGCCGCCCTTAAACAAACGGAATCCGCCGTCAAGGCGCTTTACATCCATGCCAAGGACTATGCGCTGACTCCCGTATTTTTTGGCGGCCTGCTTGATCAAAGCGGGATTTTTGATCGCCCCCGAGTTCAGCGAAACCTTATCCGCACCGCACCCGAGCACCCGCTCGCAGTCTTCGATGCTGGCGATGCCTCCCCCCGCCGTAAGGGGGATGGAAACCTGCCCGGCCACCGCACGCAAAAGATCGGTAAACAGCCCGCGGTTTTCAAGGGATGCGGTGATGTCGTAAAAAACCAGCTCGTCCGCGCCCTGGGCGTTGTAGTAGGCGGCAGCCTGCACAGGATCGGTGACGTCTTGTATCCCTTCGAATTTTACGCCTTTGACAACCCGCCCGTCCCGGATATCAAGACATGGAATGATCTTTTTCGTTGTCATATCATTATCCTCCCAACGCATCGGCAAGCTGTAATTTCCCTTCGTAAAGGGCTTTCCCGATGATTGCCCCATGCAGGCCCATCTCAGTCAGCGCCTTTATGTCAGCCATGCTGCTTACTCCGCCGGCGGCGATGATATCGCAGGTCAGCTTGTCGTTTAAGATTTTGTAAAGCTCATGATTCGCGCCCTCCAAGAGGCCGTCGCGGGAGATATCGGTAAAGATGATGGTTTTCACTCCGGCGCCGTCCAGCTTTGAGCAGAACTCAACCGCGTCCAGCGCGCTGTCTTGCAGCCAGCCGCGCACCGAAACCTTACCATCTCTGGCGTCAACCGAAACGCAGATGCGCTCCCCGTGCTTTTTAACCATCCGCTCAAGGAAGGCAAAATCCTCCACGGCCACAGTGCCCAGAATAACCCGCCCGACCCCCAGTTCCAGATAGGCATCCACGCTTTGCTCATCCCGGATGCCGCCGCCCACCTGCACAAACAGCCCCCCAAGGGAAACGACCTCTTTGATTTTTGCCATGTTGGTTGTTTTGCCCTCGCGCGCGCCGTCAAGATCTATCACATGGAGATTTTTGGCTCCCAAACCTATGAAATCCCGCGCCACCTCCACCGGGTCATGGGCGTACACCGTAGACTGATTAAAGTCCCCCTGAGTAAGGCGAACCACTTGTTGATCCTTTAGGTCGATAGCCGGAAATATTTGCATTATACTCCTCCGCTGGGGGCGAAGCCCCCAGCCCCCCTTTATTACTGGATGTTGGGGCTTTGCCCCAAACCCCACTCAAGAAACTTTTTGAAAAAAGTTTCTTGAGAATCTTCAAAAACTTTTAATCGCGTCAAGCAGCGCGTCCATATCCTCATCGCTGCCGATGGATATCCGCGCAAACTCCAAAGTGCGCGGATGATTAAAGCATCGCACCAAAATCCCTTTCTCCCGCAAAGCTAGATAAAAATCCTTCCCGCTAAGCCTTGGATGGGAAGCAAACACAAAATTCGCGCCGCTGTCGAGTACCCTGAGCCCCATTCCCCTGAGGCTGTCCGTTACGCGATCCCGGGTGGCTTTAACCCGCCCGACCGTACTCCGGAAATAAGCTTCATCCTCCAAAGAGGCGATCGCCGCAACCTGCGTCAGACTGTTGACATTATAGGGGTTGAAAGAATATTTGATCCGCTCAAGTGCGGCGATGATCTCAGGGGTGGAGATCGCGTAACCCAAACGCAGCCCGGCAAAAGAGCGCGATTTTGAAAAAGTACCGATAATAAGCAAATTTTCGTACCGCGAAAGCAGCGGCAAACTGGTGACGCCCTCCCCGGCGAAGTCAACATACGCCTCGTCGATCATAACCAGCCGGTCGGGATCAGCCTTGAGAATATCTTCTACCTGCCCCGCTTCCAGCCACAAGCCGGTGGGAGCGTTCGGGTTTGCGATGAGAATATGGCTTTTCGCCTTTAAATAATCCGCCGGATTTATGGAATAATCATCCCTCAACGGTATGAGGTTTGCGTTAAGCCCGCAAAGGTCGGCGTAAACGGGATAAAACCCGTAGCCGAGATCGGGGAAGCTTATCGTGTCCCCTCGGTCGAAAAAGGCAAAGAACGCAAACGCCAGCGCCTCGTCGGAGCCGTTGCCCACAAAGACTTGATCGGCATTCACGCCGTAGCGGTCGGCGAGCTTTTGCTTGAGCGCGCTTGCCTCCGGGTCGGGGTAGAGCCGGTATGACGCCGCGTCCTGCCGCGCGATTATTTTAGCTGCCTCCGGGGGCGGAGGGTAGGGGCACTCGTTAGTGTTAAGTTTAATGTAGCGCCTGTCCTGCGGTTGCTCGCCCGGGGTGTAGGGCGTGAGGGCGGCGGCTTGTTTCCCCAAAAATCTGCTCATATCGCGCGCCTTTCATGATATAAAGTTTAGGATGGTATCGCGTTAGTGTCATCCTGAGCCCTTCGATTGTCATCCTGAGCGAAGCGAAGGATCTTTATTGCTCCGGGTAAAATCCGCGAAAGGTCTTAAGATTCTTCGCTTCGCTCAGAATGACAAATTGCCGCGAAGCGGATTTCTTAACTGTCAACTGCCAATTGTCAACTGTTGGCTGCGCCCCGTATCCGCGCCGCGTGCGCGTGGGCGGTAAGTCCCTCCCGCTCGGCGAAAAGGGCTACGCTTTCAGCCGCATTCTCCATCGCGTTTTTGTCGTAGTAGAGGTAGGACGAGGTTTTGACGAAGTCGCTCACTCCCAAAGGGGAGGAAAAGCGCGCGGTTCCGTTGGTGGGCAGGGTATGGTTCGGCCCGGCGATATAATCGCCCAAAGCTTCGGTGGTGTGCGGCCCAAGGAAAACCGACCCGGCGTTCCGGATAAGGTTTACCAGCATAAAAGGTTCGTCCACGCATAGCCCAAGGTGTTCGGGTGCGATCGCGTTGGAAACGGCGATCGCGTCACTCAGGGAATCTACCAAAAAGATTGCTCCGTTGTCATCGATGGAGGCGCGGGCGATTTCGGCGCGGGGGAGATTTTTAATCTGGGTTTCGATCTCTTTGGAAACCTGATCCGCCAGCTCCGGGTCGGTCGTGACCAGAATTGCTGCGGAAAGTTTATCGTGTTCCGCCTGTGAGAGCAGATCGGCGGCGATGTGTTCGGGGTTTGATCCCGGCTGTGCGATGATAAGCACTTCGCTCGGCCCGGCGATCATGTCGATATCCACAAGGCCGTAAACCATTCGCTTGGCGGTTGCCACATAGACGTTGCCGGGGCCTGTAATCTTATCCACCCGGGGAACGCTGGCGGTGCCGTAGCTGAGAGCGCCTATAGCCTGCGCGCCTCCCATAAGGAAAACGCGGTCGGCGCCCGCTATAGAAGCGGCGGCAAGGATATCGTCCGGGATGGAGCCGTCCGGGCCGGGCGGGGTGACAAGCAGAATTTCATCCACTCCCGCTAATTTGGCCGGGATAACGTTCATCAAAACGGTGGAGGGATACCGGGCGGTTCCTCCGGGGATATAAACGCCCACCCTCTCAAGGGGGATAACGCGCTGCCCCATGATCACCCCTGAGCGTGGGGAGAACATATAGCCTTCGCGCAGTTGCCGTTCGTGAAATTGCCGGATATTCGCCGCAGCTTCTTCCAACACCGCCAGAAAGCGTTTGTCCACGCGGTTTTTGGCTTCTTCCATCTTTTCGGGGGGAAGTTCCAGCTCTTTTAACTTAGCGCCGTCGAAGCGTTCTGTATACCGCCTTACCGCGTCGTCTCCGTTGCTTTTAACGTCGGCCAGAATCTTTGCCACAACATCGTCGATCTGCTCCTGCGCTTCCTGTTTGCGCCCCAGCAGCACGGGAGCCTGCGCGGGATCATCGCACCGTATTATCCGGATCATTTGTAAACCTCCGCCGCCAGAGCCTGCTTAAATCGGTCTATCTCCCCAGCCTTAAATTTATAGCTGGCAATGTTGGAGATCAGCCGCGCGCTGATAGGCATGATCTTTTCCAGCACTACCATGTTATTGTCTTTAAGCGTGCCCCCGGTCTGGACAATATCCACCACCACGTCGGAAAGGCCGACGATGGGGGCCAGCTCGATTGAGCCGTTAAGGGCGATAAGTTCGATCTCGCGGCTTTTTTGCCCATAGTATTTCCGGGAGATGTTCGGGAATTTTGTGGCCACGCGCAAGGTGTTTTTGGTATCGTGAAAATCCTCCGGCCCGGCCACCACCATATCGCAGACTCCCAATCGCAGATCAAGCAGCTCATACACATCGGGGCCGGTTTCCAGCAGGATATCCTTGCCGACCACGCCTATATCCGCCGCCCCGTGCAGGACGTAAACCGCCGCGTCGGAGGGTTTGACCAAAAAATAGCGGATGTTGTTTGCGGTATCATCCAGCACCAGCTTGCGGGAATCTTTGCCGGCCAGCGCCCCTTCGTACCCCGATTTTTCGAGCAGGGCAAAAACTTCGCCGGCAAGCCGCCCTTTGGGAAGCGCAACTTTAAGCATTGCTTTCGCCTCCTTCCGGGAAACGCATCAGCCGGGCGTGGGAAATACCCGAAAGATCGGAACCCTGCGCCTCACAGCGGACAGACAGCCCCTGCGCGTTCAATTCATCCACTTTTTCAAGCAGGGCTTTCCAGTCGCAAGGCTCGGAATAAGTAATCAGCATATCGGTCTGGCGGCTGTATCTGGCAAAATAGCCATCAAGCCGGTGCAGGTATACCGCGAAGCCTATGGCCCCGCTGCGCTTGCCCAGCTTTTTCATTAAATTATCGTAGCGCCCGCCGCCGCAGACAACCTCTGGAATCCCTTTTATATAACCCCGGAAGATAAGCCCGTTATAATAATCCAAGTCGTGAACCACCGAAAAATCCAAATTGACCGTCTGCCCCGCTTGCGGCTGAATAATCTCCGCCAGATCGGACA
>Ga0123355_10006400_pt1 | contig 17436 bp, 19 predicted proteins | sample TergutEmb28metaG_3_FD_89872 | JGI IMG/M metagenome (GOLD analysis project Ga0123355, IMG submission 89872) | Embiratermes neotenicus P1 segment gut microbial communities from Petit-Saut dam, French Guiana - Emb289 P1 | ecosystem: Host-associated > Arthropoda: Insects > Digestive system > Gut ...
GCGGGTTATATTTATAGAAAAGCGAGCACGCTTCATGCCCAAGTCTTTAAGCACATCACTTATGTCGTTTGCAACAGTTACAGCAGTAGACGTGCGAATGACGTTTATTTCATCACAAATAGATGTTATTTCTGCAACTATTTTACGACGAACCTGCTTTAACCTTGCTATTTCTGCATCGCTATTTTCTAAATTATCTAAATTCTGCTTTATTTCTTGTTGCTTTTTTAATATATAATCAACATCGCCGCCATATTTCTTCTTTGTGCGATAAATTACATCTAAGCGGCTCTCTATTTTTTCAAGTTCATTTGGGTCTGCATCAAGTTCATCAACGTAATCGCGCAATTCTGCAACAATATCCTGTAGCAGTTGTGACGCTTCTATTGAATTTGCATACATTTGCTCACGAGATGGGTCTATGCGAGATATTTCTGCAATGAGCCCCATGGCACGGCCAACTTGGTCTACGGCACATAGCTGGATATTATTGCTTCTATATAATAGGGACAGTGACTCTGTCGCATTTTTATTTAATTTATCTACCCCAGCCAAACGGTCTCGTTTGGCAGATAGGGTTTCTTCTTCTCCCGGCTTTAGAGCCGCTCTTTCAATTTCGCTTAGCTGAAAACGCCATATTTCAATTTGCTCCTGCCGTTGGTTTCCAACACCGGTTATACGTTTAATAGCCCGATCTGTTTCTCTGTAGCGCTTTAGCGCTTCATCTAGTTTCGATTTGTGAATTTCAAGGGCTGTCCCGCAAAATTGGTCTAACATTTGCATTTGCTTGACAGGGTCCAACAAACTTTGGTGCTCGTGCTGGCCATGGACATCCACTAAAAGTGACGCGGCATCCTTTAATGTGCCAACAGTCACATTACGTCCATTGATACGGCAAACAGACTTACCAGTGTCTGTTTGCATGGTGCGTGCTAATATAATTTGCTCATCTTGCGTGTCGATTCCAAGTTCTAATAGACCCTTTGCAACAAAAGGGTCTGCACATGTAAGCACGCCTTCTACATGGGCAAATTTAGCCCCTGCGCGTACAAGGTCACGAGTGGCTTTTCCACCTAGCAAAAAATTTATGGAGTCTACCAAAATGGATTTACCAGCCCCAGTTTCACCAGTTAAGATGTTTAAGCCCGGCGCAAAATTTACTTCCACTTCATCTATAAGTGCTACATTTTCAATACGCAAGTGATTTATCATATGGCCAGTTTCTCCATTAGTTCTATGGCCTGTGCTTCAGACTTTACAACGCACATAACAACATCGTCTCCTGCAATTGTGCCAAGCACTTCCGGCAGGTCCATATTATCAAGCGCCAGTGCCACAGCCATAGCAAGCCCGCTTAAAGTGCGTAACACCAACATATTGCCCGCATAGTCCATAGACACAAATCCATCTTTAAAAATACGTGCCAAACGATTGTCCGGTTCGTCACTTTCCTTTGGAGGCACATATTTTTGCCCTTTAGCCGTCGTTTCTTTTGTTAGGCGCAGCTCGCGAATATCTCGGCTCACTGTCGCCTGTGCAGCAGAAAACCCGGCAGACATAAGTTCAGCCGTTAACTCTTCTTGGGTAAAGATATCTTTTGTACGCACTAAGTGCAAAATTGCCTGTTGCCGCTGAATTTTCATAGCATGCTCCTTAATGCTCACAGTTTATTTCGAAGTGCATGGTAAAAACTTGTTTGAGATGTTCTTATAATTTTGGTGTAATATTTAGATTTTTTAATACACAGGGTATCACCATCTTTAATTTCGCCTTTATTATCCCCATCTAATATGATTGGCGAGTTTTGATGAACCTTAATTTGCACAGTATCTTCTGCATCAACAACCCATGGCCTTGTGCTTAGGCTATGGGGACACACCGGGGTGATCACTATCATTTTACCCCATGGCATTAAAATTGGCCCCCCTGCAGAGAGACTATACGCTGTAGACCCTGTAGGAGTTGCAACAATAACACCATCTGCACGCACGGTATTTAGCAGCTGATCATTTACATATATAGTAAAGGTATTAAGTCCGCCAACTGTGCCAACAACCACATCATTAAGCACAATCCCAGCCTCTACTTCAAGCATAATGCGTTCTTCTACATTATATTGGCCAGCCAAAACTTTTGAAATGGCATTTAAGCCATCCTGTTTTTCTACATCCGTTAAAAATCCTAAGTTACCCAGGTTTATACCAAGGATTGGCACACCATGTTTTGCAGTGACATGTGCTTGACGAAGCATTGTACCATCTCCGCCAAGCACTATCCAAAAGTCTACATCAGACCCATGAGCCAAAACATCCCCCAAATTAAAATAATGTTTTAGCTCATGGTGTTTCGCACTTTGTAAAAAGACTTCTTGATTGGACACTGCTTGTGTGTTTTGTGTGATAAAATGCACACCATTATTTTTTAAAAATTCACATACTTGTGTAGTGTACGCCAAAGTCGGATCTTTTTCCTGGTTTGTAACAATACCGGCAACCATAAGGTTTACAGTGCATTTAACGCTCGGCGGTTAATACTGTAATTAGCTTCCGCGGCCCACTGCTCTACGATCTCTATAAAAGCTTGCTCTCGACGGATTTCTGTCATTTGCTCAACAAAAGAGTCTTCTATTTCGCTGTCTTCCGCTTCTGTACGACTCTCTACATATATTAAAAAGAAAAGACCACCTGCCTCAAAAACATGAGAAACTTCACCTTCTTGCAACTCTAATAGCATTTGCACGTCAAAACTTTGAAAGTTAAACTCACGCCATAAATCCATTATAGATGCTGAGGTTATGCCAACTTCTTCGTTATAAAAAATGGAATATGCGCGGATTAGTTGGTCAAAGTCTTCATAACCTTCTTCAATTCCAAATGAAGCGCGCACTTCTTCCACTGTCATGAAGTCTTCAGCTACAATATAGTTTACAACTGTATCCGCATAAAAATCTCGGTTATTGTCAATATACTCCGCAAGTTCTTCTGCAAAGTCGGCCAGATTTAAAGTATACTCAGGCACATAATGGTCAAGCAATCGTGTCCATAGAAATTCAATTGAGCCATGAATTTCTGCTGCCCTTGCGTCAGTTACACCGTCTGGAATAGCACCCATTTGGCGGCTCATTGATACCATAGCCAGAACACTTTCATGCTCTTCATCTGTCATGCCTAAGCCAAGACTTTCGGCCCGGTCCATCAGTGTATAAACTTCAACCATACGATCCAATACAGCTTCGCGGCTTTCCGGGTCAAACCAGTTTTGCTGGAACAGGGATGAGAAAAATTGCATTTCGCTTACAGAAATACGCTCTCCATCAAATGTCATAACCCAGCCACGGTTGCGCGCATCCCACGCAACCCATACAATTGCGGCCACAAGCGCAAGTACGACTAGAGTTGTTACGCCCCTAAATGCATAGCGCCTTTGCTTGTTTTTACGTTCGATTTCTAGATTTTGTTTTTTGCGGTTTTTCATTTCAATTCTCCTTTTGTTATATTAGTGCTTGTATCTTTTCGGATATAGACGTTGCGTCAAGTCCGTAGATGTTAAATAATTCTTCTCTCGTACCTGTTGGTATAAATGTATCTGGAAAAGCAAAAGCATGTGTTGCATTGATCTGTGTGTTATACCCGCCAATTTTTGCAGCGTCTTCTATTGTAAAAACATGTTTGTAACTTGCTAATTTTTCTACAAGCAGGGCATCCACTGGTTTTACAAAGCGTGCATTATAGAGGCTTGGATTATATCCCTGTGCCTTCAATTTTTCTACAACTTCTAATGAGGTATCCAACATAACCCCTATTGAGACAATTGCAATATCCTCTCCGGTAACAATTGTCTGGGAGCGCCCATATACGATCGCATCATTAAACCCAACAGACGCATGTTCATATGCCTCTGCATTGGGGTAGCGTATGGCTACCGGCCCATTATGAGCTAAGGCAAAGTCAACCATTGCACTCAGCTCTTCTCCCGTACTTGGGGCAAGCATTGTCATATTTGGTATATGCGAAAGATATGCAAAATCATAAAGCCCTTGATGGGTTTCACCTTCGGCAGAAACGGCTCCGGCTCTATCAAGTATAAGTGTTACAGGTAAGTTTTGTATAGCTATATCATGAATTATCTGGTCGTAAGCACGCTGCATAAAACTTGAATAAATTGCTACAACCGGACGCATTCCACCCTTTGCAAGCCCTGCCGCAAAGGTAACAGCACATCCTTCTGCAATACCAACATCAAAAAAGCGCTTTGGAAACTTTTCGCTAAAATTGGCTAAACCTGTTCCATCATGCATTGCGGCAGTAATGGCCACAACATTTGGATTGTTTTTAGCATTGCGGCAAAGTGCTTTTGCAAAAACGTCGGTATATCTTGGGCTTATAGGCGCTGTCTGGGGCTTGCCCGTTTCTACATTAAACCGGCCTACTCCATGAAAACTTGATGGCGAAAGCTCCGCATTTTTATAACCTTTACCTTTTTTGGTTAACACATGCACAAGCACAGGCCCTTTAATATCCTTTGTCTGGCGCAGAACTTTAGTGAGTTCCACTATGTCATGCCCATCAATTGGGCCAAAATATCTAAAACCCATTTCTTCAAAGATAACCCCGGGCAACACTGCGTATTTAATAATATCCTTCACAGATTCGATGCCTCTTTTTAAAGCTTTACCCGCAATGGGAAGGTTGTCCAACATATTTTTCACATCTTTTTTTGCACCAAGATAGCCACTGGCCGTACGCAGGCGATTAAGATGACGAGAAATTGCCCCAACATTTTTACCGATAGACATTTGATTATCGTTTAAAATAACAATCAAATCTGTATTAGAACGCCCTGCATTATTAAGCCCTTCAAATGCAAGTCCGCCTGTCATAGATCCATCCCCAACGACAGCAATGACCTTACTTGTTTTATTTTCTCCACCTTTAATATCTCGGGCAACTGCAAGCCCAAGTGCAGCAGGAATTGCGGTTGAACTATGCCCTGTATCAAAAGCATCGTGAGGGCTTTCCCAGGACTTTGGAAACCCACTAAGGCCATTTAATTGACGTAAAGAATCAAACCGTTTTCTCCGGCCAGTTAAAATCTTATGTACATAAGACTGATGCCCTACGTCCCAAACAATTTTATCATGAGGCGTGTTAAAAACAGTATGCAGCGCCAAAGTAAGCTCCACTACCCCAAGGTTTGAAGCCAAGTGTCCACCTGTATCACTGATACTATGGATTAAGAAATTGCGAATATCAGCAGCTAAGGCTGTGAGTTCTTGCATGCTTAGCCGTTTTAATGCGCGTTTTGTGCGCAGTTTGGATAATGTCATGATTGTCTCCTATGGGTCAAGCACGAATGTTTGTATTCGCATTTGGCCCTCGAATATAAGTGTGAAATGGTTTTCTTCACACTTGTCTCCCAAATAAGGCTTTACCTTGCAGGCGGAAAAATAACAAATGCTGCAAGGGCAACTACTAGCCCCAAGATTGCACCGGCCATTACTTCTATCGGGCGGTGTCCCAGTAATTCTTTTAATTTTTTATCAAGTTTAATACCTTGGTTTTCAAGTTTAGAAAATAGAAAATTTATAGCCTCCGCCTGCATACCTGCCGCACGGCGAATGCCTTGCGCATCATGCATAACCACCAATGCAAGCACCGCACTTACAGCAAAAAGTGTTGTTTCAAAACCTTCATACACACCAATTGATACCGCCACCGACACGGCAAGCGCACTATGAGAACTTGGCATACCTCCTGTACTAAAAAGTAAAGCCCTTTGCCAAGATTTTGTACGCCAGTAATCGAACAAGGTTTTTAAAACTTGTGCCAAAACTAGTGCGACTAATGCGGTAAGCATGTGACGGTTAGTTAAAAATGCTGCAACTGCATATGGCATAATAATAATTCCTCAATCCACGCTTTTAATAATGAAACTGCTTATATATCAATTTGTGCTTTTAAAATAAAATTCTCATCAACATCTTTTTGCAATATCAGTATCTCTTCTTCGTATTGTCCTAGGGTTTTTCCGCATTTGGCTACAAGCAACAGCCCTTCTTTGTACAAACTTATTGCATTATCCAAAGGCGTTGCGGCATCCTCAACTTGCTCTACAATTTCTGCCAAGCGGGCAATGTCTGTTTCAAAGCTTGTCTTTTTTTTAGGCATTTAAACTTCCCCTACTTCATCTATTGTGGCTGATACACTTCCATCTGCCCAGGTAAGCTGCAAACCCTGGCCGACACTTAGCCTCTTTGCGCTTGTAACCAGCACGTTATCCTTTGCATGTACAAGGGCGTAACCACGCTTAAAGGCAGCATATGGCGAAACTTTTTCAAGCAAAGTTTCGTTGTGATTTAGGTTTTGCCACTCTTTATTTAACCTATCTCGAGATTTTTGATTTAATTGGTCAAGTATGGATTTTGTATTTTCTAATCGATTATAAAGTCCGGCGTTTAGACCTTTGGTTAATTGGGTTTGCAAGTTTTGTATCACACCAAATGTATCAGGTATGCGAGCATTCATGTCTTTAGTTATTCTCTCACGTAAGCCTGCAACATAACCAACAACTTGCCTGTGGTCATATACAGCCGCCACAGCCGCTGCGGTTGGCGTTGCGGCACGTTTATCTGCAACAAAGTCTGCAATTGTAAAATCTGTTTCATGACCTACGGCAGATATGATTGGTACTTTTGATGCGGCAATTGCCCTCGCTAAAATCTCTTCGTTAAATGCCCATAAGTCTTCTATAGAACCACCGCCGCGTCCTAATATGACAACATCTGCACACCCCCAGGTATTTACATCTCTTATCCTACCAGCCAGATCCGTCGCGGCACCTTCCCCTTGTACTTTTGCAGGCACAATAACAATCTTTGTTGCCCTATTCCGCCCTTGTGCCGTGCGAATGATATCGTGAACAACCGCACCTGTAGGGCTTGTGATTACTGCAACTGTACTTGCAAATGCAGGAATCTGGCGCTTACGCCCTTCATCAAAAAGACCTTCATTTTGCAGCTTTTCACTTAGTTGCCTAAAAGCAAGCTGCAAGCCACCAATACCCGCAGGTTCAAAAATTTCTACATATATTTGATACTGCCCGGTTTTTTCATATAATGAAATTTGCCCGAAAGCAATTACTTTCATACCATTTTTAGGTTCAAAATTTAAATTTGAAGTATGTGCCCTAAACATAACACCGCTTATTGCTGCATTTGCGTCCTTTAAAGTAAAATACAAATGCCCGGAGGAATGCGCATTAAAATTAGAAATTTCACCTTCAATAAAAATCCCTGCAACGAGTGCATCTGCATCAAGCATACGTTTCACATAGCGATTAACTTGGGAAACAGTGAAAACCTGCCTAGCCAAGCAAACCACCATCCCTTGGCTGTCCTTTTTCTTTTATACTGCGCGAAACATTACCAAGCACACCATTAATAAAAGCCGACGATTCATCCGTGCCATATTCCTTTGCAAGTTCAACAGCTTCGTTTACAGCCACCCCAAGAGGAACGTCGCCTTCGCAAAGCATTTCATATATAGACAGCCGCATAAGTGCCAAGTCAATTTTGCTAATACGCGCAATATCCCAGTCTCTAAGAAAATTTTCTATGACGGCATCCAGCTGTGGGCATCTTTCAAAAACGCCCCATACAACCCGGTCAATATATTCTGCATTTTTACCATTTGGGCGTTCTTCCAAATCCTCGTAATAGTTTTTTTTGGTTAATGCCAAATCTTCTACAGTAATTTCTGTATGAAATGGCAATTGAAATACCAACATAAAAGCATGGCGTCGCGCATCACGTCGAGTCATTATGCTTTGCGTCTTTCCACAGAAATTGCACCAATACGAATATTAACTTCTGTAACATCAAGCCCTGTCATTGTTTCGATGGCATTTTTAACACGCACTTGAATTTCCTTAGACACCTCATGAAGTTTTATATCCATTTTAACCCTGACAGCAAGTGCTAGACGCACATTTTGCCCAGCAACTACAACACTTACACCCTTTGCCATATATCTGCGAACGGTTTTATTATTTACAACACTTGAAAAATACCCGCCAAGCCCTGTAACACCCTCAACTTCTCGTGCGGCCTTGCTTGCAATAGTGGCAAGCACATCGTTTGAAACTATCACTTTGCCGCCATCTTCGGATTTAATTTCTGTCATATTAAATCGTTCCCTTCACAATATTTTACAATATTTTTATATTTTCATTTTTGACATTTTGCTAAGAATAAGTCATAGTAATTATAACAAACACTGAGAAGTTTGCAAAGCATCAAATTTCGAACAGTGTAAAGCTGCAAGCGACAACTATCTGCGTGCACAGCACATACCCATAGCGGACGCGGAGGAAGCGTAGCTGGGCTTTGCCCGATGGAGCGGCGGGGCAGTCTCCTGCGCAGCAGGTGCCGCAAAGCGGCAGGCCGCCCGGCCAGCACGCTTGCGTGCGAGAGGGTTTGGGGCAGAGCCCTATTTTGAAGGAGGTACCCTCATGCTATTTCGAACAAAACGTTTTTGGTGCATTCTACTTTTACCCATTTCGGCATTATGCATGTTGTTAGCACATCAAAGTCCGACCTTAACCGATCGCATTTTTTCTCAAGGAGTATATCGTGTCATAACCGCAACATATGGGCGCATATTTGGATATTTGCCATTTTCTGTTTCCCAATTTCTTATTATTCTGTTTCCAATTATCGGTGTCATATACATTCTGGTTGCCTTATACCGCATTATTACAAAGCCTAATTTACGCAAAAAATGTGCCGTAAACTTAATTGCCAATACCGCATGCACAATAGGAATTATATCAATCATGTTTACACTTGGAGCAGGTTTAAACTATGCACGCCCTGAACTTGGCGAACTTATCGGACTAGAAATTCGCCCATCCTCTGTTCAGGAACTTGCCGCCCTAACCGAAATTTTAGTAAATCACGCAAATGAACTTTCCACACAGGTTGAGCGGGACGAATATGGACGCATGATTATTTCTGCCGACAGCACCACCCAGCTTTCCCGCGACGCAAGAGTGATTTTTAGAAACGCAGCGGATGACTTTCCGTTTTTAAGAGGTTTTGTCCCTCACACAAATCCCATCGTATATTCCCATTTTATGTCACGCCTTAGAATTACAGGGGTTTACAGCCCATTTACCATGGAGCCTCATGTCAATATACACATTATGGACTATCTTATCCCAGCAATTATGATTCACGAATTAGCGCATTTTAGGGGTATTATGCGGGAAGACGAGGCTAATTTTTTAGGCTGGCTAATAGGGTATCGCAGTGGTCACCCGGATTTTATGTATTCTAGCACAATGCTGGCACTTGCATATACCTCCAACCAGCTGCACCGGGCCAGCCGTGACGCACATTCCCGCATAATGGGGGAATTATGCCAATTTGTATGGGTTGATTTTAACGCCAACCGCGCGTACTGGCGACAATTTGAAGGGCCACTTGCAGAAATTTCTCAAGCAGCAAACGATGCGTATTTGCGCGCAAACCGCCAAGAAGACGGCGTGCAAAGTTATGGCAGGGTTGTAGATTTGTTGTTGGCTTATTTTAGAGACAAATTATAATTTGTGGGCTTTCACCGCCTAGATATTCGCCATGTGTAGCACAAGCAAGTCAACCGGTTACAATCTGTAACCGGTTGATTTTTTTATTACAAAATTTAGATAGCTGAGTGTGTAAACACTGCAATAGCGCAGGTTGGAATTACACAAACAGCACCAAGTGGGTTGCCCCAGAAGAAACCTTCTTCATTGTCGACAAAACCCATTGGACCCATTTCGTTTGTGCAAGAGCTGCCAATCGGACAGGCCGGTGGTGCGCCAATATCCGCAAGAAGCCTAACGCAGTTAAGGTCTGCAGATAGTAGTACTCCTGTAAAGCCGTTGCCGCTAAGGCCACCGCTTGTTGTAAAAATAGTAACTGTTTGCCCTATGTGGCGAATCATGCTTTCACATAAGCATTTTAAATGATCTACCATGGTAAACCTCCTGTTATACAATTGTTTTTTCAAGAAGGGATGTACACTTCTAGTTGTATATTATGAGATTTGGACAAAAATGTGCATACCTAAAATAATTACTCAAGCAGCATTTGAGCAAGTACAACTTTATTTACTTTACACCCAAACTCCTGTAGGCTAAACACATTCACATCCAAGGAGGAATTACCATGAATATGCAAGCAATAGGCAGAAAAATTTCCGCCCTAAGAAAAGAACGAGACATGACACAAGTAGACCTTGCCGACAAACTAGGCGTAACCTACCAAGCTGTTTCCAGCTGGGAACGAGGACATTCCATGCCCGACATTGCAAAGTTACCAGACATATCCCAAGTACTGGCAGTATCTATAGATACACTTCTAGACAATGCAAAAACTGCTGAACTAGTAAAAAACGTACTAACCGGCCAAGACTTTTCGCAAAACGTCCCAGATATGGCAACATTGGCAGAAGTGGCCCCCATATTAAAACCCAGCCAAGTAGAAAGTATTGCAGAAAATTTTAGCACAAGCAATATGGAAGCCCTCGCAAACATGGCACACCACTTAAGCAGCGAAAAATTAAAAGAAATAATGCTGCGCTGCAATGGCATAAACGGAAATACACTCGTTCAAATCGCCCATCATATGGAAAGTGAAGATTTAAAAGAAATAGCTTTGCACAGCGGTAACATAGACGACGCAACCCTAATAGCCATAGCCCCGCACCTAGAAAGTGAGGATTTAAAAGATATTAGCCTAAGTGGTACATTTAACACCCAAACCATTTCCGAAATCGCCCACCATATGGAAAGCGAAGATTTAAAAGAATTCGCCATACACAACGCCAACTTAAGCGGCGAAACCCTAATCAACATTGCCGACCACCTTGATAGCGAAGACTTAAGAGACATCATTTCAAAAGGTAGTTTCTCTATAGAAACCATATCCGAAGTATCCTGCCATATGGACAGTGATGATTTAAAAGATATTGCCACAAAACTGATAGAGGCACACGGTATCAAGGCATTTTCCGATTCTGAAATTGTCCACCATATGGACGAAGACGATATAGCCGACGCCATCATAAATGGGATGAAATAAAAAAAGCGCGGCCAATTGCCGCGCTATATTTGTTACAAATATGTCTAGTCGCGATTATATTTTTTCTTAAACCGCTCAACACGTCCACCAGCTTCAAGAAGAAGTTTTTGACTGCCCGTGTAGTAAGGATGGCATTTGGCGCAAACCTCTACATTAATACTTTCTTTTGTAGAGCCCGCTACAAACTCATTGCCGCAGTTGCATCGTACTTTTGCATCATAATATTTCGGATGGATAGCCGCTTTCATCATTTCACCATCCTTTCTCTCTGTAATTTTGTGCAAACAGCAGTATACCACGTTTATGGATGTATGGCAAAATTTAATTTTTAGACTGGAAGGTGCAAATGATTCGCACAGTTTTCATACCCATGCCGGAAGATTAACTCAAAATTTGCAGGCGTTGGAGAATTAAGCGTTGTAGGATAATTACGCACTCTTAAGGCATCGGCCTGGGATAGTGAATTCTGTGCTTTAAAAGAAGTGTAACCAATTTTCAAATGCTGTCCACGGCCTTTTGCGGCGATGGAGTGAATCACTTGATGGCTTCGCAATTCGTTCACCTGGTTCATAGATATATCTAACAAGCGTCGTAAATTTGCAAAGGACATATGCCCTTTTCTAAACTGATGGCCGATAGGTGCAGACGCATTGGAAACGATTAAATAGTCAATCTCCTTATCCAGCCCGCGCATTGTTGTATAAAGCGGATCAAGTCCCAAGTTATCATAAACTCCGCCATCCCACAGGCTGTAATGGCTATCTACAGAAACCTTAGATTTTTTGCCATGCTTATCCTTTGTCCAGTCCAAATCTTTAGCTTTTAATATGTAAGGGCCAATGAGTACAGGAAATGCCGACGATGCAGCGATCATGTGTGAAATTGGCAAAGTCGGATTTTGTACATATCCTACGGTTTTATCACCCATGTAGTCTCGCCTAAAACGGAAATTTCCGCCGGTTTCAAATGTCGTACAATTAATTTCCCAAAATGGATAAGGCGGGAGGTCTTGCAAATTGCCGTTTATGCACCATTTTTCTTCTAGCACTCTTGCCAGCAGGTCCACCCTATGCCGCCAATAGTGCGGCGAAAATATCAATCGCCTAAGTGCCGTGATCTGTATGTTGTTTTCGATAATAAGCTTCCGCACCCTTGGCTGGACTTGCAACAAAAATTCTTCTTCATCGGGCCACTTATTACCGCTTGCAGCAAATATAATGCCTATCGCCAAGCTTGCCCCAGAAACCGAAGACATACTTGCAATTTGCCTAAAAAGCTTAACTTCCGCCAAATACTGAAGCACCCCTAAATGAAAAATAGCAGCCCTAATCCCCCCGCCAGAAAGGGCAAGCCCAATACGCGCTTTATTTAAATCCATATATCAACACCTTTCGGATATTATTACAAATAAATTACCAAATAGGTTTAAACCCCAACCTTTATGGTAATAATCCACTTATAAATTCGGGAGGCGATATCATGTTACAAAAAATGAGTAAAATTATTTTACAAGAAAGCAAAATTATTGCAGTGTCACTACTTGTTGGCATAATGCTAGCCCTTAGCGTTGCAGCGTACACCTATGTATATTCCCACACAACCCAGCGCAACATTGCAGACAACGTTATACGCTTTCACCTACGCGCAAACAGCAACAGCGCAGTAGACCTACAGCTAAAAGAGCTAGTGCGCACAGAGGTTTTAGCAGAATTTGAGGACGTTCTTTCAACCAACAACTATATAGAAGAAACCCGCGCCATTTTAACAGAAAAATTGGACGACATTCGCTCACACGCAGAACATATTGTACGTTATGCAGGATTTGACTATGATGTTACAGCGGATATTTCCAGAATGTTTTTCCCCACACGTTTTTATGGAAACATGGCATTTCCACCAGGAGAATACGAAGCCGTAAAAATTATAATTGGCGAGGGTACCGGAAGCAATTGGTGGTGTTTAATGTTCCCCCCACTTTGCTATGTAGATATGACCGCTACCGAAAGCGGACGAGAGCAACTGGCAAACACCGTTACTGAAGAAGGCTTCCGCCTGCTTATGCACCAAGAAGAACAACAGCGCAGCCTAACCGTACGCTTTAGAGTTGTTGAATGGTGGCAAAATCGCGGACAGCAGACAGAACAAACACCAACACAAAATATTGTACGAAATTAAGCTAAGCGTAAGAAAGAATTCAGTTGGTAACGATTTGTTACCAACTGAATTTTTTAACGTTAAACATATTTCGATAAAAAATTACACAACTGCACACAAGGACCGCCGCCCACGGCGGCCCAATTCTTACAATGCAATTATCGCTTTTGCTATAAAAATTGGTATTTTCGGTATGCAAAGGATAGTGCATTCTACGAAATGAAATTATAGCTTGTTCATAATCACGTAAATTAGATTACCGCACCAAAAACATTTTACATACAGCTTGAGTCGTGTTAAATTAGACGGAATATAAAAATCTAATACACTCAAGGAGGCAGTTACCATGAAAAAACTCATTATTATCGCTTTAGTATTTACGCTTTTGGCAGGCATGTTAGCCGCTTGCGGTAATGACCGCAACGACGATACATACCTAATCGGTATTTTGCAGTACTTAGACCATACGGCGCTGGAAGCCGCGCACAATGGCTTTGTTGCACGCCTGGCCGAGCTTGGCTTTACAGAGGGCGAAAATGTAGAGTTCATCTTCCGCAACGCAGGAAGAGATTCATCCGTAGCTGCACAAATGTCAGAATATTTGGTGTCCAGGCAGCCAAATCTCCTCCTTACCATTGCAACAGGCGCGTCACAGGCAATGTCCCGGGCTACAGAGGATATTCCCATTGTTATTACGGCAGTGACATGTCCGTATACCGCAGGCCTAATCGACTCCTTCGAAGTACCCGGACGTAATGTAACAGGTGTATCAGATCTAACGCCCGTTGCAGGACAAATCGACCTCCTTACACGACTTCTACCAGAAGCACAAGTCATTGGACTCTTGTACAACTCCGGCGAGGTAAACTCCGTATTCCAAGCAAATATAGCACGTGAAGCAATTCGCGCGCGTGGGCTTTCATATGTTGTTGCAAACGCACCCGGCATTTTAGAAGTAGGCGACGTAGCCCAATCCTTAGTAGGCAATGTGGACGCCATCTATATACCAACATGTAACACCGTTGTAAGTGCCTACGCTACTGTTATGCTGGTTGCAGAGGAAGCCGGCATCCCTGTAATTGTTGGCGAATCTGCCGGTGTAGGTTACGGCGCACTGGCTACAGAAGGAATCAACTACTACCTGCTTGGCCGCCAAACCGCAGACATGGCCGCACGAATCTTGCGTGGTGAATCGTCACCGGCAGAAATGCCAATTCAATGGCAGCAAGAAGCAGGCACATTAGCTATTAATATTGATACTGCAACACGTCTAGGCATTACCATTTCTGATGAAATGCTTAATACAGCACAAATTGTAAGGGATGCGGATTAATATTATGGACTTAAAACAAATAATAAAAATTGCAACATTGCTTATCGTTTTGGGACTCTTTTTTCTTTTTATGAGCACAACTGTAATACTCAACGCCGTGGCACAGGGTCTAATCTGGGGTATAATGGCTGTTGGCATGTATTTGACATTTCGATTTTTAAATTATGCCGACTTAACGGCTGAAGGCAGCTTTGCTTTGGGTGCAGGCCTTGCCGCACGTTTGATTGCAGGAGGAATGGACCCGCTTATGGGAACATTATTTGCCATGGCCGCCGGTATGGCAGCGGGATGCATTACAGGCTTTTTGCATACCGTGTTAAAAATACCACCATTACTGTCCGGAATAATTGCCATGACGGGACTATATTCAATTAATTTGCGAGTAATGGGTACACCTAACATTTCACTGCCTCGCGGTACAGATACACTCATCACCCATGTAGGATCTTTTCCGCCAATTCGCTCTGCAATTGAAATGGCGAGAATTCCCGAACGTTTAGGCGCAGGGATTGTGCTTGGGCTTATTGTTGGGGGCATTGTAATCATACTACTGCGGCTATTTTATAACACAGAGTTAGGATATGTAGTACGCGCCACCGGTGATAACGAGGCGATGGCACAGGCACAGGGGGTTAATACCCGCCGCATGAAGGTACTTAGCCTCATCCTTTCTAATGGCTGTATTGCTATTTCCGGTGCGTTATTCTTTCAGTTCCAAGGTTTTGCAGATGTTAACATGGGCGTTGGCGTAATTGTTGTAGGGCTGGCATCTATAATTATGGGCGAGGTAATTTTTAAAGATAAGAATGACCACAAGGTATTTATCGCAGTGGTGCTAGGATCGGTTTTATTTTACCTTATCCGCGGATTTGTGCTTAGTATTGGAATAAATCCAAACGATTTTAGACTGTTTACGGCATTGGTACTGGCATTAGCATTATCCTTGCCGGTTTTTCGCGAGAAATTAAATTTAAACTTTATTTTCGCAAAACGGAAAGGTGCGTAAAAATGCTGGTATGTACTGATATGAAAAAGACCTTCGACAAAGGTTTAGCTACTGAAAAGATGGCACTTAAAGGTGTTAATTTGCATCTGCGCGAGAAGGATTTTATTACTGTAATTGGTGGCAATGGCGCGGGCAAATCCACATTTCTTAACGCCATTGCGGGTGTTTTTAGTGTGGATACAGGCGCAATTACCATTGATGGGGCAAACGTCACCCGCCAGCAAGAGCATACCCGGGCAAAACTTATTGGCCGCGTGTTTCAAGACCCGCGTATGGGCACTGCACCTGGCATGAGCATTGAAGAAAACCTTGCAATTGCATACAGACGGTGCAAACGCCGCACACTCCGCTGGGGCATCAACCGAAACGAACGCGCCATATATCGTGAAAATTTGGCCGTACTCGGCCTAGGATTAGAGGATCGTCTGTCTGTAAAGGTTGGCACCCTCTCAGGCGGGCAACGGCAAGCACTAACCTTGCTAATGGCAACAATCCAAAAGCCAAAGCTGTTGTTGTTAGATGAACACACTGCAGCACTTGATCCAAAAACAGCAAAAATTGTACTAGATTTAACCGACAAACTGGTTCGTGAAAACCAGCTAACAACCCTCATGGTTACCCACAATATGCGAGATGCACTTAAAAGTGGAAACCGCCTAATGATGATGCACGATGGGCGTATTATTCTAGATGTACAAGATGCAAACGAGAAGATGAAGCTAACCGTGCCGGATTTACTTAAAATGTTTGAGCAAGCCAGTGGAGAAGAAATGCTTTCAGACCGAATGTTATTAACATAAAAGCGAGGAAAATCTTATGCACAACAACCAACAGATAATAGGCATAGACATTGGCGGAACAAGCATACGTATTGGTGCAGCAAACCAAACCGGGCAATTATCCGCATTCGAAAAAGTGCCCCAAGACACCATCCTGTACGATGATACACCCAATGGGCTTATCAACTTTATTACAGACTACATTGCTCGCCACAAAGCAACTTTTAAAGCAGCAGGCATCGTACTTGCGTTCCCAGCCACACTTAACAAAGAACGCACCATGGTAATGAGCGCACCAAACATAAAAGGTGTTAACGAAAAACCCATCAAAGCCATATTAGAAGATGCACTCAGTCTCCCCATATACCTGCAAAAAGATGTTAACACCCTACTCTATTATGATCTAATGCGATTTGGCCTAGAAAAAGAAGAGGTGGTTATCGGCTGTTATGTGGGAACAGGGCTTGGCAGTGCGGCTTACGTTAATGGTAAAATTTTAACCGGATGCAATGGCGCCGCAGGAGAACTTGGGCATATTCCTGTGTGGGGATGCACCGAGCCTTGCGGCTGCGGCAACATCGGCTGTGCAGAAGGTATAGTCGCAGGCAAATATCTTGCCAAACTATGTCGCGAAAATTTCCCCAACACCCCCATCGGACAGCTATTCATTGAGCAAGCCCAACATCCGCTATTGCAAGAATATATAAAAGTGCTCGCAGCAGTAATAACCACAGAAATAAATATTTTAGATCCACAAGTCGTAGTTTTAGGTGGCGGGGTTATATCTATGGAAAACTTCCCCAAACACGAACTCGAAAAAAACATCCGCATGATGGCGCGAAAACCATTCCCAGCAGAATGCTTGCGCTTTATATATTCAGATAATGACGGAGAAAACGGCGTTATAGGCAGCGTAATATTCGGCTGGAAGGAGCTTTTAAAATGAGCGGGATACTTTTATGTCCATCTATGATGTGCGCAAATTTTTCCTCATTAGGCGAGGAAGTAAGCTTACTAAAAGACGCCGGGGCAGATATTTTAC
>Ga0123355_10006401_pt1 | contig 17436 bp, 15 predicted proteins | sample TergutEmb28metaG_3_FD_89872 | JGI IMG/M metagenome (GOLD analysis project Ga0123355, IMG submission 89872) | Embiratermes neotenicus P1 segment gut microbial communities from Petit-Saut dam, French Guiana - Emb289 P1 | ecosystem: Host-associated > Arthropoda: Insects > Digestive system > Gut ...
GCATGCACGGCGTAGAACTGCTCGGCCTGGTGCTTGGAAATTTGCAGCATCTTCATGGCGAGGATGCGGAAGCCGTTCTTCTCGAATTGTTCGATGATGTCGCCGATTGCATTCTTGCGGACGGCATCGGGTTTAACGATGGTGAAGGTGCGTTCGAGAGTTTTCATTCGGTCGTTTGGTCCTTGGGTGGTTGGTCGTTAGCTCTTGCGCAATTCGGGAGCGGACAACAGATTCCTCTCATTCCGCTTCGCTCAGGGTGGTGGAATGACAAACCTATTCTTGTGAACTAAACGTGCACTCCAACCGCCGCGGCGAGCGTCTCGCCGATTGCGGCCGGGGATTTCGCTACGCGGATTCCGGCTGCTTCAAGCGCCTTCATCTTTTCTGCCGCGGTTCCCTTTCCACCTGAGATGATCGCGCCGGCGTGGCCCATGCGGCGTCCGGGAGGCGCGGTCTGGCCGGCAATGAATCCTACCACCGGTTTCTTCATGTGCGTCTTGACGAACTCGGCGGCGGTTTCTTCGGCGTTGCCGCCGATTTCCCCGATCATGATGACGGCTTCCGTTTCGGGGTCGCGGTTGAAGAGGTCGAGGACGTCGACGAATGTGGTGCCGATGATGGGGTCGCCGCCGATACCGATAGCCGTCGATTGTCCAATCCCACGCTGCGTGAGTTGATGAACAGCTTCGTACGTGAGGGTGCCGGAGCGGGAGACGATGCCGATCGATCCTTCTTTATGGATCGAGGCGGGCATGATGCCGATCTTGCACTTTCCCGGCGAAATGATGCCGGGGCAGTTCGGGCCGATCAGGCGCGAACGGCGGTTTTGCAGGAATTCCCAGGTTCTGACCATGTCGAGTGTGGGGATGCCTTCGGTGATGCAGACGATGAGATCGATTTCGGCGTCGGCGGCTTCCATAATGGCGTCGGCGGCGAAGGGCGGAGGGACGAAAATGACCGTGGCGTTGGCGGCAGTCTTGTCGACGGCTTCGCGGACAGTGTTGAAGATGGGCCAGCCTTCGTGCGTGGTGCCGCCTTTGCCGGGGGTAACGCCCCCGACGATCTTGGTGCCATAGGCGGCGCTGGCTTTGGCGTGGAATGTGCCTTCGCGGCCGGTCAGGCCCTGGACAACGACTCGCGTGTCTTTATTGACTAGGATCGCCATGTTCGCTCCATCTATGAAAACCGGGGGCTAAAGCCCCTCATCAATTTTGTGGCGCTTGACGCGGCCTTCGAGGGCCGCTCTTCCACGATTGTTCGAGCACTCTTTGAGTGCTTCGACGTCTTCTTCCGTGGCCCCCAAGTTCTTTCGCCCCTTCGGGCCTGAGCCCTTTCTGCCACCACCCCCGACTTGCGCCGTGGGCTTTATTCTTTCGCGGCCTCGCGGCTTCATTGTCCGCCGAGGTTCTGAGCATCGCGTTTCGAACATTCCCAATTTGCACCCAGCTGCCACGGTCACGTGCTAAGTACTACGGATTCGCTACCGCCATTCCGTGACCCCCAGCGTGCCTCGGGCGGCGGCGACAACCTTATCCGCTGCGTCTTTCATTGTGTCGCTGACGACGAAGTTCAGGCCTGAGTTCTGCAGGATCTGTTTTCCTTCGTTGACGTTCGTTCCCTCCAGGCGCAGGACGATCGGCAGCTTCATGTTCGTCTTGCGTGCCGCCTCGACCACACCCGTCGCTAGCGTATCGACCCGGAGGATGCCGCCGAAAATGTTGATCAGGACCGCTTTCACGTTTTTGTCGCTGAGCAAAATCTCGAACGCATGCGCGACCTGCTCGGCGTTGGCGCCTCCGCCCACGTCGAGGAAGTTCGCAGGCATGCCGCCGGCGTACTTGATGATATCCATGGTGGCCATGGCGAGGCCGGCGCCGTTGACCATGCAGCCGACGTTGCCGTCGAGCTTAATGTAGTTCAGGCTGTATTTCGAGGCTTCGACTTCGAGCGGGTCCTCTTCCGTGATATCGCGCAGTTCGCGGAGGTCCGAGTGACGGAAGAGCGCGTTGTCGTCAAAGTTGATTTTCGCGTCAAGCGCGAGGAGGCGGCCGTCGGTGGTCGTGATAAAAGGATTGATTTCGACCAGCGAAGCGTCGGTATCGAGAAACGCCTTGTACAGGCCGGTCAGAAACTGCACAGCGGGATTGATCTGCCTGGCGCCAAGCCCGAGACTGAACGCAATCTTGCGCGCCTGGAAGGCTTCGAGTCCCATTCCGGGATCGATGTGCTGCTTGAGGATGGCATCGGGATTCTCGGCCGCGACTTGCTCAATGTCGATTCCACCGGCGGCCGAGGCCATAAATACCGGTTTGCCTTCCGCGCGATCGACCAGGATTCCGAGATAAAGTTCCTTCTCGATGGGGAGGGTTTCTTCGATGAGGAGGCGGCGCACGATGCGGCCCTCGGGCCCGGTCTGGTGTGTGATCAGCCTCATGCCGAGCATCTTTCCGGCAAGTTCGCCGGCCTCGTGGACCGACTTCGCAATCTTCACGCCGCCGCCTTTGCCGCGGCCTCCAGCGTGGATTTGCGCTTTCACTACAACCCCGGTTGATCCGGAATCGAACAATTCTTTCGCCACGTGTTCGGCTTCCTCGCGAGAGGTGGCCATCGATCCGCGCGGTACAGTGACACCATATTTCTTAAGGATTGCCTTGGCCTGATACTCATGAATTTTCATAATGGCGACTCTTCAGTAAAGACTGGGAAGGACCCTGCTTGCGGCGATCGACTACGGGCAGCGAACTTTTGATTTTATAGAAGAGGGAGAGAGTTGGGCAAACGGTCTGACCGCAGGTTTCAACGGTTCAAAGTGGCAAAGTGGCAAAGTGGCAACGAACTGACAAGGTTTTCAAGCTTCTCGGGAAGCAGGCTGAGCCCCTGAAATTGAAATATCGAGCTTTGACCACCTTGCCACCTTTGAAATCGCGAAATCCTGGAGCATGCTACTTGAAACTAGAGTCCCGAAAGAAATGGTACCCTAATCTCCGCTCGCTATGATCCTCGAGGCGCTGCATCGCATTGCCAATCACACGCAGTCTCTGGACCGCGAGGAAGCTCGCGGCGTCATGGGCGAGGTGTTGGCTGGGAAGTGTACCGACGCGCAGATCGCGGCGCTGCTGATTGCGTTGCGCATGAAGGGAGAGACTGTCGGGGAAATTGTTGGTTTTGCGGAGGCGATCCGCGCTGCGGCAGCCCCTTTGCCGATTGCACACAACGGGGCCGGGGCATTGGCGGTCACCGGGACGGGACGGGATGCGCTGGCGGAGGAGTCTTTGATCGATACCAGCGGGACCGGGGGAGATGCCAGCGGCACCTTCAACATTTCCACGGCGACCGCGCTGGTGACGGCTGGTGCGGGTGTGCGGGTAGCGAAACACGGGAATCGGAGTATCAGCTCAAGGTGCGGGTCGGCCGATGTCGTGGAGGCGCTGGGCGTGAACATTCAGCTCACGCCGGAGCGGGCGGTACAATGCCTGCGCGAAGTTGGCATTTGCTTTTTGTATGCACCGAATCTGCATCCGGCGATGAAGCAGGTGCAAGGCGTGCGGCGCGAGCTGCGTATGCGGACGATGTTCAATCTGCTTGGGCCGCTGACGAATCCGGCGCGGGCGAATGGGCAGGTGGTTGGAGTCTATGCCCTGGATCTGGTGGAGACGCTCGCTGAGGCATTGAGCATGCTGGGATTGCGGCGTGCGCTGGTGGTACATGGGCTGGATGGGCTGGACGAGATCACGATTACCGGGAAGACGCGGGTGGCAGAGGCTCGCGGGGGGTCGGTGCGATCGTTTGAAGTGGAGCCCGAGGAGTTTGGATTCGATCGTGCTTCGCTCAACGAGATCTCTGGCGGGGATGCATCCGAAAATGCGGCGATCATCCGTGCCGTGTTGAGCGGAGAGAAGTCTGCGCGGCGCGATGTGGTGCTGCTGAACGCGGCGGCCGCGCTGGTTGCCGCCGGGAAGGCGGAGCACATTGCGGGAGCCATTCCGCTGGCTGTCGACTCGATTGATTCGGGGGCGGCGGCCGGGAAACTCGCGGCTCTCGTTCGGTTTTGCTCGAAGAACTGAGCCAGTGTTGGCTTCCGTCGTGCTCGCCCCGGAATTGCATAGGTCCGTCGCTTCGAGGCAGCGGCAACCGATGCTCGAGGCGCCCGCTAGCCTAGGTCGATCTTCTCCAGATACTCGGCGATCTGCACGTTCCATCCCAGTTCGCTCTCCATAAAATCGCGCAGCTTGCTCGCCGCGTCGGGTTCGCCGTGGACCAGATAGGTGGTTGCTGGCTGGTCGCGGAAGGTGCGGAGCCACTTCAGTAACTCTGGAGGATCGGCATGATCGCTGAACTGTTCGAGAGCGGCAACCTGGGCGCGGATGGGGACGTAGTCGCCGTAGATCTTGACCTCGTCGGACCTGCTCTTGATGGTGAATCCGCGCGTGCCGGGAGCCTGGAATCCGATGAAGAGCACGAGATTTCGCGGATCGGGCAGGCGCTGCGCCAGATGATGCAGGATTCGGCCGCCCGTCACCATGCCGCTGGAAGAGATGATCACCGAGGGCATCGTGGCGGTGTTGATTCTCTTCGACTCTTCCGGAGTGGAGGCGAAGGTAAAGCCGGGCCACTCGAGCGGTGAGCCGTATTCGCGGATCATATTTCGGGTTTCTTCGCTGTATTCCTCGTCATGCTTCAGGAAAATCTCGACGGCCTTGATGGCCATGGGACTGTCGCAGAAGACCGGCAGACGTGGAATCGCGCCGGACTCGATCAGGTGTTTGATGATGAACACGAATTTTTGCGTGCGTTCGATGGCGAATGCAGGAACGATTACGCTTCCGCCGCGCTGGGCGGTGTCGCGGATCAAGCCGGCGAGTTCGGGCAGCGGGTCCTCCTTGGGGTGGAGGCGGTTGCCGTAGGTGGACTCCATGACGACGAGGTCAGCGAGTTCGCCTTCCTCGGGCCCGGAGTGGACCACTTTCCCTGGAGCAACCGTGTGATCCTTGACTCGACCGATGTCGCCGCTGAAGAGTAAGCGGCGCGTCCCGCCGTCGGCGTCCAGCAAAAGCTCGACCATGCACGAGCCCAGGATGTGCGCGGCGCGGACGAAGCGGAAAGAAATCTCGGGGTTGAGCTGGATAGTTTGGCCGACGTTCACCGGCTTGAAGTAATTGAGCGAGTTCTCGGCTTCTTCGGAGGTGTAGAGCGGCAGAGCGGGGCTGTGTTTCGATTTCTGCGTCTTGTTGTAGAAGCGCGCATCTTCTTCCTGCAGGTGGCCGGAGTCGGGGAGGATGATGCCGCAGAGATCAATGGTCGGCGGAGTGGCGTAGATCGAGCCCTGGAATCCTTCTTTGACCAGCCGCGGAATCCATCCGCAGTGGTCGAGATGGGCGTGAGTGAGGATGACGGCGTCGATCTGTTTTGCCGGGACCGGAGTGTCGTGCCAGTTACGTTCCCGCCATTGTTTCGGGCCCTGGAACAGGCCGCAATCGATGAGGAGTTTGAACCCGTTGTTGCCGGAAGGTTCTCCGGTGTGAATGAGATGCTTGGAGCCGGTCACGGTGCCTGCGGCGCCGAGGAATTGGATGTAGGCCAAGTGGTTCCCTCCGCGCCGACTAACTTACCACGGAGACACTGGAACACACAGGAAAACCTAACCTCGGGCTGTCACCTCGAACCCCAGGGCAATCTGCCGGGTGCCAGCGGCCAGATTCCTCGTCGCTCTTCCGCCTCGGAATGAGAAAGGTTTGTGCTGCTTTGAACTGCTCGGACTCTCAGATTCTGTGTTTCTCCGGCCTGTGCTTTCTCCCAGGCGCAGCGTCTCCCGTGCGATCTAGCTTTGCGGCTGCTCAACTTTGAAGGTGTTGTTGGTCATGTCGGTTTCGGGGACGCTGCCGTCGTTGACTTGGATTTCCTGCGGCACGCCGGGAGTTTCAATGCGGATTGTTGCCTTGCTCTTGGCGCGCACCTCGATGCGCCTTGTGACTTCTCCGCCGGTCGTGTGGACGATGATGGGGACCTCGGCCCCAGCTGTTCCAAAGTTGTCGACCGTAACGGTGAGCAGGTAGGAATTCGTCATTGTTTTGTGCGGGTAGGCGGATTCGACCTTGAAATCAGGCAAGCCGCGGTCGCGATAGACCCAGTCGTCGAAAAACCATTCGAGGTCGCGCTGAGTTTGGGCGGAGATCAGGCCAGGCATGTAGGAGGGTTCTTTATCCCGCTCGGGCTTGTAGGCGGCGATGGCCTTTTTGAGGGCGGCGTCGCCCAGCATGTCGCGCAGCATCCACCAGACGCACATCGCCTTGCTGCGATAGAGTTCTTCATTGGTCGTGCTGACGAGCGAGTTTTTCACCTCGTCATCCGATTGCGATGGCGCCGCTGAGGATTCGACAGCGCCGATCGCGGAGCGATGCACGGCCATGTAGTCCAGAGCGGCCTGGCGCCCTTTTTCCTGTTCGAGATAAACCGCCTGGGCGAAGTGGGCCAGGCCTTCATTGATCCAGGGACGGGCCGAGAACAAGGAGGCGTGGGTGAGCTGGTGGGCGGCAGCCAGGCCGGAGAGTTTGGAGTCGGAGTTCGCCAAGGGGACAAGCAGGAGCGAGCCGCTCTCAAAAGGCGCCGCGTCTCGATCGGAGAGATCTGCGGTTCTTGCCTTCTCCCGCGGAGGCCCGAACCAGTCGGCAACGAAAGGAGCGGCTTTGCCGGCTGCCTCCGCGAATGCCTCGGCTGCAACGGCGTGGCCGGGCAAGTTGTAGACCGTTATGGATGGGCGATTGACGACTCCGTAGTTCGCAATCGCAAAAGACGGCGCGGCGCGTGACCGATCGCTGAAAGCACATCCCTGCCATGGAAGCTTGGCGGTTCCTTCGCGCGTCCCTGCCTCGATGCCTTTGCCACTGCAAACCATGGTCGACGTGACGGGCTCTGCCGTTGGCTCCGGACCATGAAAAGAGACTTTCATCTGCGATCCGGCTTCGCGCGACTTCCAGCGCGACAAAACCTCAAACAGGCTATCGCCTTCTGAGAGATTCGCCACCTCCGTTGCGATGGGATACCAGGCAACGTAACCGGCACCGCGCACGGCTGTGAACTTTTCGTCAATCTGGTCCCAATCTGAACTGGCGGCAGCATCGTCCGGGGTGCCGATGCGGGTGAGCCGGGTGGCATCCAGCACGATGACACCCTCGTAGGCGATGTCGAGATCGATCGTCTTCTGCGGGGCGATTTCCTCGGGGAGGGTCACGATCGCTTCCGAGAGGGTGCCGGTGTGGTCGATGTCGGAGGTGAGGGGCTGTCTCACAAACTGCAACATCCGGTCGCCCGCTTTGATGGAGCGCCAATCAAGCGACGACGAGACTTGCAGCACTGCAACTTTTTGTGGAGCAGACGTGTCGTTGCGTAGTGTAATTTTGCCGCGCGCGCCGAGACGATGCTGCTCCGGCTCGATTTCGAGGTTCAGGTCGTAGTTTGTGATCGAGAAGGCTTCGCGGTCGAGTGCAAAGCCATTTGCCACAGAGGCAAACAGAATAAAGAGAACCCACAAAGCCAACTTTTGCGAAAACTTCATTCTGTATCCGATGAGGGTTGGGCGGCGCGACGCTGCCTGACCACCTCATATAAGACGACCGCTGCCGCCACCGAGACATTCAGCGACGGCACTTTCCCCAGCATCGGAATCGAGACCAGGAAGTCACATTTGCGCTTGACGAGATCGTGCAAGCCTTTGCCTTCTCCGCCGAGCACCACGGCGCAATCCATCTTGTAGTCGAGAGCGTCGTAGGTTTGCGGGGCGCGCTCGTCGAGGCCGACCGTCCAGATGTTGTTTTCTTTCAGCTCTTCGACAGTGCGGGAGATGTTGGTGACTTTCGCGATCGGCAGGTGCTCGCTGGCACCGGCGGAAGCTTTGGTCACGGTGCCTGTGACCGCAGCGGCGCGGCGTTCGGGAATGACGATGCCGTTTGCCCCGGCGGCGTCGGCGGTACGGAGGATGGCTCCGAGATTGTGCGGGTCTTCGACGCCGTCGAGGACCACCAGGAGCGAATATTTGGCGCGTTTGGCGGCGATGACGTCTTCGAGGTCGTTGTACTGCTTGGCGGAGGTGACGGCGACGACTCCTTGGTGAGCGGCATTGCCGGCCATGCGGTCGAGCTCGACGCGCTCCAGGAAGCGTACGGGGATGCCGATTTTTCGGAAGTCTTCGATGAGGCGCTGGAGGCGGAGGTCGTGACGCTCTTTGGCCATGCCGACCCATTCGAAGGCGCGTCCGCGGGCTTTCAAGGCTTCCGTGACCGAGTTAATGCCGTAGATGTAGTGCATGAAGGATTAGTGTATCGCGGGTTCCAGGCGCTATCTTCTGGCTACCTCACGCTGCAAGTTTTCCAGGATGGCCACTGGTTCGGGGCGATCGGTGTAGTCTTCGTTGGCCGACGAGTAGACGATGGTACGGTCGCGGTCGAGGATGTAGGTTGCCGGAATTGGAAGCTCCCAGGTGTCGTCGCCGTTGGTGAACGGGAGGTTGACGAAAGCGCGGCGGTAGACGGCTTCTTGCGACGCGGGGACGCGATATGTCAATCCGAACTGGCGTGCGACTTGATTACCGGCGTCGGAGAGCAGCGGGAACCGGAGCTTGTGCTGATCGTGCATGAAGTACGACTGCTTCACCGTCTGCGGGGAGATGGCTACGAGTATGCCTCCGGCTTGCTCGACTTGCGCCACGATCAGATTCATGGCTTCCATCTGGCCGACGCAGAAGGGGCACCAACGCCCGCGGACGAAGCAGAGAACCAGGCGTCGGTTGGCGAGCAAGTCTGCGGAGGGGACGATCTTGCCGTCGTGGTCTTCGAGTGCGAACTCTGGCGCCTTGGCGCCAATTGACAGAATGCTCGCGGCGAGTTTGCGCTGCTTGAGTTCTGCGATCGCTTGCGCGTGGACGGCTTGGGTCCCGGCGGGTACGTACCTAGCGATCAGTTCCTTGCGCTCGGCGTAGATCTCGCGCAGAGGACGGAGGTCGATCGACGGGCCGGATTCTTCCAGGGAACGCCATTTCATAGTGTCGAGATCAGGCTAAAGTTATACGGATGCTCTGGCGGCTCGCTTGGAGCGGCCACGGTTCGGACCATGTCTACATTCCCGGCAGCTTCATGCCTGCTAACCGACGCGCGAAGCTCTTTTTGCCCATATCTTTGAACATCTTTTTCATCTGCGCGTACTGGCGGAGGAGGTTGTTCACTTCCTGCACGGTGGTGCCGGAGCCGCGGGCGATGCGCTTCCTCCGGCTGCCGTTGATGATTTCGTGGTGGTTGCGCTCGCGCATCGTCATCGAGTTGATGATGGCCTCGACGCGGTTGATCTGCTTTTCGTCGACGTTGTCGGCGGCTTTTTGCAGGCCGGAGAACGGGCCGATCGAAGGCAGCATACCCATCAGGCTCTTCATCGATCCCAGCTTCTTGACCTGGCGCAACTGGTCGCGGAAATCTTCGAGGGAGAAACCGTCGCCGGACAATGCCTTGGTGGCCAGTTCTTCGGCTTTCTTCTTGTCGACTTGTTTGTCGACTCGCTCGATCAGGCTGAGGATGTCGCCCATGCCGAGGATGCGAGAGACGATGCGGTCGGGGTGAAAAGGTTCGAGGGCGTCGTATCTTTCGCCGACGCCGATGAACTTGATGGGCTGGCCTGTGACCTGCCGGATCGAGAGAGCGGCGCCGCCGCGTGCATCGCCGTCCATCTTGGTGAGTACAACCCCCGTGAGCGAGAGCTTCTTGTGAAACTCTTCGGCGGAGCGGACAGCGTCCTGTCCGGTCATGGCGTCGGCGACGAAGAGGATCTCGGAGGGATTCAGCAACTTCTTCAGCGACTGCATCTCGTTCATAAGATCGTCGTCGATATGGAGGCGGCCGGCAGTGTCGACGACGAGGACGCCGCATCCGATCACGACGGCTTCCCGGCGGGCTTCTTTCACCAGCCGTTCCACCGTGGCTGTGTTCGCTTCGCCGACTTCACCTTCGTAGATGTGGCTCTTGACGGCCTGCGCGACGACCTTCAGTTGCTCGCGCGCCGCCGGGCGGTAGACGTCGACCGAGACCAGCAGGGGGCGATGTCCGCCTTGCTTGAGCCAGTGGGCGAGCTTGGCCGACGTGGTGGTTTTGCCGGAACCTTGCAGTCCGGCCATGAGGATGACCGTTGGCGGCTGTGAGGCAAATTTCACGCGCGCGGTGTCCTTGCCCAGAATTTCGATCAATTCGTCGCGGAGAATCTTGATGACTTGCTCTCCGGGCGACAGCGCGGTCATGACTTCCTGGCCGATGGCCTTGGCTTTGATCTGGTCGATGAGCTGCTTGACGACCTTGAAGTTGACGTCGGCCTCGAGCAGCGCGAGGCGGATTTCGCGGAGCGCTTCGTCAATGTTCTCCTCGGTCAGCTTGGCTTGTCCGCGGAGGGTTTTGAAGGCGCGTTGGAGTTTTTCCTGGAGATTCTCGAACATAAGGGCAATTGGATATTTTACCAGCGGATACGATCTTCAGTCAGGCTGACCTCAGTGTGGTGGGGGCGTACCCGTCGGAGCTTGCAGGTGACCGGCAATCGTACCAGCGGCTTACATATGCTGGGCTGCATTCCGTCGCGCTTCGTGCCTGTTATTTTTGTTAGTCCGGGGGTCGGCCGGATGTCAGGCTGGGTTGAGGGGCGCCGGCACGGGGGCGGGACTCCAATCTTCTTTCCCTTTTTCTTCCGGGCACGTCCGGGCCTTCAGACTCCATGTCTTCGGCACTGCCTTTGCAACGACTATTTGACGGCTGGCCTGGCCAAATCGACGCGGGTGGTGGTGCGCGTGTATCGGATGCTGCCCATGCGGCCGACCAGGTCGAGCGAGTTGCGGTCGAGGTGTCCTTCTCTAAGGTGCGCGTCGTCTACGTGAATGGTGACGATTTGGCCAATGACCAGGCTGCTGCTGGTGGGCGCGGCAGAGAAATCGAGAATCTGGTAGAACTTGCATTCGAAGCTGACGGGAGACTCTTTGACGCGCGTGGGACGAACCAGTTGGCAGGGTTCGGGAGTAATCCTCGCGAGACTCCATTCGTTGACCGTCGCGTCGTATTCGCCGCTGGTCAGATTCATCGCTTCGAGCAGATCGAAGGTGACGATGCTGATGGCGAATTCTTTGGTCTCGCCGATGTTGCGGAGCGTGTCTTTGGGCTCTCCTTCGGAGGAGTCTGCGTCTTTCCGTGGACGCAAGCCAGGTGCGAAGGCGAGGAGCGGAGGATCGATGCAGACGGCGTTAAAGAACGAGAAAGGAGCGAGGTTGGGTTGTCCGCCGGCGCTGAGTGTCGATACCCAGGCGATGGGACGCGGGGCGACGGAGTTGAGATGAGGTTGTAGAGATCGCGATGCGAAAGGTGAGAGGGGAGAACGTCCATTGGGGGAGCATCGCGGAGGGGCGGAGGCGGGGCTGAATCATTGTCGCCGCTTGACGCGGCGCTTGAAGCGCCGCTCTTGAAATGGCTTTCTCATGGGGCGGGGGTGCCGGCGCGTCGCCGGCTACATCAATCGAAAATCTGCCGCGACTCGATCCCGTGTGATATCGCGGAGTTCCGCGTCCTTTGCGTGCGACGTCCAATTGTCGATGGCGGCGCGGACTGCGTTCAGCAGATCTTTCGGTCTTCTCACCAGGAAGCGGTCTCCTTCTTCCAGGAGATCTTCACGTGTGATATCGGTGAACTTGCCATTGACGCTCATCAGGTGCTGGTAGGTCCATTCGCCTTTGGGGTTGTGGGCGTGGGTTACGTCATAGGCGGGGGAGAGTCGCCAGGGTTCGCCCTGCTTGAGGAGGAATCCGAAATTCTTGGTGTGGTCATCGCAGTTGCGCGACATTACGTTGAAGCACATGCGGCGGAAGGCTTGCGCCAGAGCTTGGTCTCCCAGTTTCAACCGGGTGATCACAAAGAACAGTTGGGCGTAGGCATGGGCTCCGAGCTGGCGGAAGTCGAGATGGTCCATGGCGCACAGGGTCTGGACGTGGTGCTTGATGGTGCGTCCCTCGACGACGTCGCGATCGTAGCGGCGGGTCATGAAGTGGGCGCGACCGTTCTCTTCGAGCAAGCGGCACGGGGACATTTCGATGCCGGCCTGCCTGGCCATGAGGTGGTAAGCGTACTCGATGCGTCCGTAATCGGCGCCGGTGCCGAGTTCTGCGTCGACACCGACGCCATCGAACTTCAGCAGCCAGTGCTCGAAGCCAGGGGAGGCGTCGAACTGTCCGCTACGGATGACGTTGGTATGCGGGTTCCAGGCGACGACCGCCTTGGCGCGGGCACCGCCAGCCGAAGTCCCGACGCGGAGAATGTTGGCGAGCGCGGCCTGAGCCTCGCGGTCGATGTTGAGATCTCCTTCGATCAGCTTTCTGGCTTCTTCGACCAGCGACTGCATTTCGAGCGGCGCGGAACTCTCGCGGTGCGATCCGTGCTCGGGGCGGAATTCTAGTGCTCCGATTCCGCGCTTGCCCATGTAAGCAAGGCGGTCGAGCGGGGTGATTTCGTCTTTCGCGATGCCCTGCTTGGCCATCCAGGCATCGATGAGCGCGTTGCCAAATGCGTCGGGGAGGGCGTCGGCAAGCATGCCGGGCAGTCGGTAGAAGGTGATTTCCGGCAGGCTAGGGAAGATGAAAACTTCCTGGGCCGCATCGCGGGGCATGGTGAGCGGAGCCAGATCGATGCCCGTGCGGAGCCATTCGGGAGTGAAGGCGAAGGCGTAGTAGCCGAGGCGGGGGTCGAGGGCGACGGCCCCGACGCGCTCACTCCAGGCGCGAACTTCAATGACCTCGGTGGCTTTCACCCCCTGGGCGCCCTGAGCTTTCGCGAACGCCGCACGCGCCGCGGGGGCTTCGTCGTCCGCAGCATGCTGAGCGGATTGATCGTGGGCTCCGGCGCAAGCATCTCGATGCCCTTCACATAGTCCAGGGCACGAAGAGTGCGGAGCAGCGTTTCCAGAGTCGAGCCGCGCCCGTTCTCCAATTTTCCGAGAGCGCGAAGCGAGATCCCGGCACGCTCGGCCGTCGTGCGCTGATCAAGGTTCCTGGCCAGGCGCAGCTTGCGGATGCGGTGACCGAGGTCGCCCTGGAGAGTTTCAACGTTATCATTCATAGGTTATCACCAAGCATATTTATGCTAGTTGTGATGATTATAGCATGTATGAGTTTAAATATGCCTCTTGATGCGACTTATTTTGTTGGCCCAATGCGGACGCGGCGACCTTTCTCCGCCTTTGGATTTTGACCTCTAACTACCATAAGTGAGTCACAGTGCGGCCTAAATAGTTGTCGAGGGTACCCCACCGTTCCGCTGGTAAGTGGAACGGGGAGGGCGGACGATCGAAGAGGACTCCGACTTCGAGAACGGAAGCTGCGCGGTCAGCGTAACTCAGAATAGAGGTCGAGGAATTTTGGCGGTAAGAACGCAGACGAGAGAGAGGTGGGCAAATGAGTTCGCCTTCGACGGCCGCAACAGTGGAACTGAGCAAGTCACCCCGAGCAGTGGCGCCGGCGTGGCACACAGGAATCGTGTTGCTTGCATTGTTCGGGCTTTCGTTCGTGGGCGCTCGGACCGGGAACCCTGGCTTGAGCAGGTACGGACGCGCCGGCAGCTATATTTCGGTGATGGCATTCGAGTGGATCATGGTGGCATTTGTCTGGTGGGGAGTGAGCCGTCAGGGCATTGGCATGTCGGACCTGGTCGGAGGGCGCTGGATGCGGCTGAGAGAGGTGTTCCGCGATCTCGGAATCGCGCTGGGATTTCTGTTCATTGGAAACATCACGCTGCAAGGGCTGGCGTATGTGCTGCGCGCGCAGAATCCGGTGCTCCGGAATCTGCTTCCACGCACTCACGCTGAAGTCATTCTCTGGATCGTCCTCTCGCTGACCGCCGGGATCTGCGAGGAGATTCTTTTCCGGGGCTATTTGCAGCGGCAGTTTTCGGCGTTGACACATTCGGTGACCGGAGGGATTTTGCTGCAAGGCCTGGCGTTTGGGGGCGGGCATGGATATCAAGGATGGAAATTGATGGTGGCTATTTCCGTATATGGCATCATTTTTGGTGTGTTGGCGCAGTGGCGGCGAAGTTTGCGGCCGGGGATGATGGCACACTTCCTGCAGGATGGAGTGGGCGGACTGTTATTGCGGCATGTTATTCGTTGAGAGTCGATAGAGCCGAGGAAAGTGAACTGGTGGCGGCGAGACACCGCCATGACAGCTGGCGAGAGACACTACTGGAATATTTCCTTCGCGGCGATAACTGTGTTGCTATGAATCGTCACCGTGTCATCGACGTTTCTGGCGTAGCCGCCGGCGTAGGTGACCATGATGGGAATGTTGCGGGCTTTCGCCACCTTGAAGACGAGTTCGTCGCGCTTCCTTAGTCCTTCAATTGATAGATCGAGGCCGCCAAGCTGATCTTCGCGATACGGGTCAGCGCCGGCGATGTAGCAGATCAGGTCGGGCTCGAACTGACGGAAACCGGAACTGAGGGCGTTGTCGAGCCAGGCGAGATAGTCGACGTCGCTGGTGCCGTCGGGGAGATCGACGTCGATGGAAGATGGCGGCTTCCAGAGGGGGTAGTTGTTGTTCTGGTGAAGGGAGATGGTGAAGACGTCGCCGGCGTGGGCTCCGCGCATCCTGCCGCCGGGCATGCCGGGCGGCTGCTGGACGGTGGAGGCTGAGGAGGACGGGAGCAGGGCGCTGGCGGTGCGGGTGCCCGTGAAAATTGCCGCCGTCCCGTTGCCTTGATGGACGTCGCAGTCGACGGTCATGGCGGTGCGGATCTGGTCGTCGCGCTGCAGGCGGCGGATGGCTACCGCCACGTCGTGGATCATGCAGAATCCTTCGCCGTGGTCGGGGAAGGCGTGATGAAAACCGCCGCCGATGCTGATGCTGACCTTGTCGGTGAGGCATTGGCGGGCGGCGAGGATGGATCCGCCAGCGGCGAGCCAGAAAGCAGCCGCCAGCTCGCGCGAGTAGGGGATTTCCATTTCCATTTCCTCGCGCTGGGAGAGCGTGGCGTTTTTCAGCTTCTGGACATACTCCGGTCTGTGGACGAGCAGAATGTCCTGATCGGTGGCGGGCTGCGGCTCGAGGAAGTCGCTGGGCTCGGCAACGCGCTGGGAGATCAGGCGGTCGCGCACGCGGCGGTATTTTTCGGCGGGAAAGACGTGGTTGCCGATGGGTAAGTAATACGCGTCGCTGTAGATTAGTTTGAAGGGGAGCATCGCAAGCCATTCATGATACGCCAAACGTTGTTATCTTGAGCGGCGTGGCGGAAGGACTTTACGTGGCGAGAAGGGTCGATGGTGTCGACGGGATTTGGACGAAGCTGCTGGCGCTGCGGACTGCCGCGTGCTTGCTCCACCACCCAAAACATCTGCCGCACCTGTACCAGCGGGCCCCGATGGTCTCGTCGACTTCTTAGTCGTCGCTCAACACATCATGGAAATGTTCCGTCGTTCTCTCCCAAACGGCCCTGCGCAATCGCCTCCTCAGGCTCTCCAAGCGCCTCACCAAGATCTGGCCGAGATAAGAAATATCGCGCCGCCCAAAGAAAAATGGGCACCCACTGGCCGCTTTAACGCGATTTCGCAAGTGTTATGGAAGAAAGCGTGGGGAGAAGTCGGTTAGGGCCATGAAGGTGGAGTCAACTTTCTCCACGAGTTTGCCGTTGGCCTCGGATTTATCCTTGACACTCTTCCACTCCACGTCGTCCTGGAATGATTTCCAGTTGGCGGCTGCCGCTTCGCGGCTCGGATGCTGAAGAATGTAGATAAGGGTGTTGTTCCTCTCCGGCTCATCGAGAGGCGTCCAATATGCCACGCTCCTTATGCCATGGCGGTCAAAGATTTTAACGGTGTGTTCGCGGAAGCGCGACAGCAGGTCGCTCAATTTGCCCGGAGCTGCATGATAGACGCGGAGTTCGTAGACGCCAATCGCACCTTGTGCAGGATCGACGTTGTCTTGCAGAGCTGGCCAAAGTGATTCCCGAAACAGTGTTGCCGCAGGAAGAGACTGGAGTAATGTTCGTCTTTTCACGGCACGGATTCTAGCAGAAGCCGAGTCGATGACGCGCAAGCGACCGCTTTCGAATCACTTTGATGTCGATGCTTCCTGCTTCGCTGAGGATCCTGGTAAAGCGATTTAAACCTGATTGAGTCGACGGCTGTTGTTTGCTGTTAACCAGGCCCTCGGACCCGTCAAGATCTCAGAGGGTTGAGAAGCTCTGCTGCTGAACAAAAATCAAGAAAATAAATGAGTATACGTTCTCACGGGCAGGCTCGATGGCATGGTTCAGCTTATTGGCCGGTTATCTCTGATGTTACGCCAATCCATCCCGCAAATGGCGATCAGTCGCGTAAAATTGGGATCCAAGGTTCTCGCCCGACCAAGTGTTTCCGTTAGAAATTTAGGTCAAATGGAGTCTTCATGCAGGACGACGTGATCCGCGTTGTTGAGGCTCACCTGAAGGGGCTTGGGGCAAGGGATGTAAGTGGTTCACCGTTTCACGACGATATCGAATTTGTGGGACCGGTTGGACCTCCCATTAAGGGTGCATCCACAGTTCGCGCCGTGTTCACCAGCTTTTTCCCAACGATAAAAGGCATCAACATCAATCGCCATATCGTAGATGGCGAGTGGTGTGCCACTATGTTTGATTTTGATACTACGTTCGGCATTATCCCGATGGTCGACTGCATTCATGTCGTAGACGGGCGGATCATGTCCATTCACGTGTATTACGATCCACGGCCGATTTTGGAGGGTATGAGGTAGGTTAGCTTTTATCGATAATACCCTATTGCATGGCATTATAGGACAGTGAAATTAAGCCAATGGGCAACCCGGCGGATATTACTTCCCACCATGCGGCCGCGCCGGCGGCGCCTTCGGATGCCACCCGACCGGGATCCAGCGCACACGCGTCGTGCGGAACACAGCGATGGGGGAACCACCGTATCGCATTGCCGGCAAATGAAAGTGCACGGTGACGAAAACTTCCTGCTGGAATCCGGTCGCATCAAATGCTGTATTCCGCACCATCTCGAGCGCCGCTCGCCCCAACTCGTCCGACGAATCCTGCAGCGCCTCGGCATCGAGCACCGTTCCATCCTGCGCATCCAGGATCGCGTGCACGATCACCGGCTGAAAGAAACGCGAAGCCGGCGCATCCGAGGGATCGACCCGCAGCGACGGCGGACGGCTAGTCGCCGACAATGCAAACGTTTCGCCCGCCTCACCCAACTCCACCGACGGCTTGAACAGATTCGCATCGAGGTTCGGCGCATCCTCCAGGCTGTCCAAATGAATCTGCACCGTCAGCCGGCCCTCTTCATACACCGAAATCTGCCGCGCCAAAACATGCCCATGAAAATCGCCGCCATCATAGTCGTACGTCGCGTAGATGCCCGGCGCCTCCGACCATA
>Ga0123355_10006403_pt1 | contig 17433 bp, 15 predicted proteins | sample TergutEmb28metaG_3_FD_89872 | JGI IMG/M metagenome (GOLD analysis project Ga0123355, IMG submission 89872) | Embiratermes neotenicus P1 segment gut microbial communities from Petit-Saut dam, French Guiana - Emb289 P1 | ecosystem: Host-associated > Arthropoda: Insects > Digestive system > Gut ...
CCATATAATTCAGACAAAACTAATGCTCAAAAATCGGAGATATCCACAAAACTCGATGTTTACAGCTACAGAAGGGCCCACAGACATGCCTCTTGTAGTGCTGGGGTAATCTGTAGGGGTTGTGGGGTAGCAACATGTAACATACAGCAGTCAATCTAGTAACGTCTTCGGCACCTTCGAATAGCTGGAATTTTTATACAGCAATCACATCGTAGCTTTAGATCTGTTTTGCTGTCACTGTAGAAGAGGTTCATATCTGGCTGGTATTACATTTCTGAAACTGTGCTGTGTCATACATAGTAGTCTAAATAAAGCAGGCAATTCTGCGTTTCGAGCAATGGCTGGAAAAAAATAAATAAAACTTGAGGAGGAAGCCATCAGTGAAATTCTGGTTGCTGACATGGCCTCGGAATCAGGTGTGAAAGCTAGCGATGTTAGAAGACTATTTTGAGGAAGAAGAGGAACAACAGCAGCAGCCAACCTCAGCAGAAGTAGCCACAATAAACAATGGCCAGCGAAATCAACCCACTCCTCTACCGTCTGTGTTCTTGCGGCCAAAGAAAGGGCACAGTGAGGCAGATTTGATGTGGGTCTGTGCGTGGTGCCTTGTTTCACAGAATATCACACAAAAGTAAATTTGTAATATATCACCCTCTTTGTGAATACTGTGTGTTGTGATAAAAGAGGGATCCAAAGTGCCACAGACCTTATGCAGCAGCCAGAATTATGTGAGTAATGAACTGTTTACTCCACATATTATTATTATTATTATTATAAAAATATGTAAACATTTTTTCTCAGATCAACCAATTCATAAGCATAGTGCAAAATTTATTTTATTCAATTTTAATAAAAAGTCTATGAGATATGCTTTTTTTTCCCTAAGTGTAAGCATTAAAATTTAAAAGCCCCAGTAAAAAATTCCAGCAGGCAGCATTGCTTGGAGGGATTTAATTCCGGTGTCAAAGGGTTAAGTCACTACATGGCAGAATGAATCTGAGAAGCAGAAGTAGATGCAGCAGCTGAATTTTCATGAATGAAAATTTTTCCTTCTGAAGTATGTCAGATATTGTAGCATAAATGGGAGTCCATAAGACATATGCAGCACATACAGCACAGAACTAAACTGACTACCTCCATTTCTTAAAATTTCCCTCTGCATTTGACACCGCCCACTGGCACAGCTATAATGGATATACCACACATCAGTATTACAAAATGTGGAACCAACAGGTTCATGTCAGGCTAATGGTATCTAAGCCACACATGTATAATAAATATTATGCAATACTAATGTCATATTATATATTTGTATTTCTTAGTACATTTGCTAGCAAGTCACACATATTCTCTCCTATAGAAAACCAAATCTTTTCAGCCCATTAATGGAGTGATACACTTATTGAACTATTACAGAAACTTTCCATTTCTGTTGTAAGCTAAATAAACAGGGAAACTACCTGTACTGATACGTGTTCCCTCATTCAGAAGATCTCGAATGTGATCCTGTAATTTCTCTGCTCGCTTACGCTCAGCTGCTAGCTGTCGCTGTAAATCTTTCATCACAGCAGCCCCTTTCTTTCCCGCCAGCTGTTTCTCTACTTCAGCATCATGTAACTGCTGTTCTAGCCTGTTCAGTTCTTCATCTTTCTTCTCTATATCTCTCTGTACTGACTCCAATTCTTCCTGTAATGCCTTAACGCAAAGAGAATACAAATTTACAGCATACAGTTAACCTGAGACACACAGCCACAAAGCAGTAGTATTGAACATAAATAAATAACCTTCAGTGATTCTGCAAATGATATTATCAAGCATGACAATTATTACCTTTTCCTGATTATCATACGAAAGTTTCAGCTGATGAACTTCTTCACTATGTTCAGCTTTTAAACATCCAATCACACTTTCATAATATGTCCGAGTTGATTCAGTTTTGTTTTCTGCTTCTTTATGGCAATGTTCCAACAATCCTCTTGTTGCTTCAAGTGATTTCACTTGAACTAGAGCATCAACTAACCGACCCTCTAATGGGGCAAGCTTCTCTACTTCTTCCTGGATAAGGAATAAAATCTTATGAATGGAAGAGAAATTTATCTACTAAATTTAATGTCTCAGAACCAAAATAATTTTCCTTGAATGGTTGAATATACTGTGTACAACTAGTGCAAAATTACCTGCAATGCTTTTACTTGCTTTTGCAGTTCCTGTTCTCTGCTATTAAAATCATCCGTGAGATTTGAAAATTGAAGTTTATATTCATCACTTTTTTGTTGAATTCGTATAGACATTTCATCCACAAGCTTCTTTCTCTTCTCTGCTAGCTGTAAATATATTCAAGTGTAATTCCACACTTAACAACAATTATTTTGAAACTGCCTTGTGATGTACAGTAAGGCAAAGTGTAGCCAGTATTTTTGACAGTACACATTCTTTGAACTGGAACTTTATGTTTTATTGACACAGAATGAAAAGAATATTTACATGCAACTATTCTGTACCTGTACAAACACAGCTGTATGTCTTATGCACCTTGAGACAAAGACTTGGTTTGACTGTAGTTGTCAAAGATTTTGTCAGAGTGGTATCAGCAAATGTCAGAAGAAGTGTCCAGTAATGAGACCTGTAAAATTGTACTGAAACTTAAATTGAGCACTTTAAAGCCTCAAGTGGTTGGCCGCACAGATTCACACAGTGGCATGATGTGGGATACAAAGCATGTCTGGCGAAAGTGGTTAAGTCAGAAAAAAGTCTGTCAGTCACTGGATTGGAAATCTGGTGCCTGTTTTTATGCATGGATATGAAGGAAACAAAATTTGTGTTGCAAATTAAACTGTACTGTACCACTCCATAGCTGACAAGTATCTGATTAATAAACAGAAAGACTGCAAATGGAAGGAAAAATTGAAAGCACAGGTAACAGCCCTAATGCGATGCAACACAAACAGCATGCCCACTGCAGATTTATGCCAACACCAGGTGAATTCATATTTCACTCTAATCATAATTCTAATTGACTGATTACTGGGTATGTTAATTGAACACTCTTTCTTCTCCTGTTGTTTCCCCCTTGCTAACATACAGATGTCACTTAGGAATATATCCTTCACACAAGTTTGTGTTCAACTCATTAGCACAAGTGTCAAGGTTCTAGTGGGAAATGATTTACAATCTTCTTGTGAGGAGATACTGCATTAACCTCTAGACACTGAGTTCAAATGCTGCAGCAACATTGTCACAGCTGGAGTTTTGCATGCTGAGCATGATCATTTACATTTCTGGAATGCAGGGATTCAGAAACTGAACTGCATATATTACAGTTATAAATTTATAAGGTACATATAAAAACTGGATTTTAAGAAAGACCCTGCTTATTTGTAGAGCAATTTGTAAATATTATGTACCAACCGTTATTAGACTGAAACTTTTTACATTTATTTAAAACAATTTTGTACCTTTGCCTTCATTCTTTATAAGAAAATTATTTATAATATATGTTTGTAAGCTTCCAGCAAATGTACATTTCAGTACTGTCCTATCAAATTTACATTTTATGATATCTACTTCCTGCCTGCAGCTGGTATGTTTATAAACTGAACACTGTTGTGTAATGAAAGGAAACTTTTCCCTCAAAGATATCAAGCAGGTAATTGTTTTATTAAAAGTGTCTACACAATTTAGAAATGGAAAAACAGGATAGGTTTCTAATCCCAAAAGATAAGACACAAGGAAGACCATATTTCTTAGCTTTACTTGACCCAGAATCTCAGAAGGAAGTTGATTGCACTGAATATCATGTTACACCCCATCAAAGGGCATACAAACAGGATCAACTGACAGATCAGGCAGGGGTGTACAAGGATACAACACAAATTGAAAGTGCACTGTCATGGAGTAGAGAGTTGATTAGATACAACTATCAGAGTTCATCAGTTCACAAGTGGAATAAGAAAACATTTCATAAAATAGGCATGTAACAACAAAGATTTATTTTGTTACATTTTCTGCAGAGAGCTGCAGATTAAACCCATGCATACCAGTACGTGGCTCACTACGTGAAACAGCACTACAATTTAAAGCCTGCTTATCATCTTCTAGGCCAAGGGTAACTATATGTCACACTTACTTACTTTTGTTCAACACTACCCAAAATTTTGAGTTTATTACTGAGGCCACAAGAAAATACCAGATCAGAAAAAAAAAACCAGAATTTCAGAGGCAAGTAGAGATGCTGAATCCAGGTTAAACTGTTATGTGAAACAGTACAAGCATGAAATAAATGTACTAAACACCCTTTTTAAATACAAACCTGTTCATATTTTTTAACACTTTTGCATCCACTTACCAAAGTGACTTCATCCAATGCACTTGTCAGTTGAGTCTTCTCTTCTTCCAAACCACTTACTAAGGTCTGTTTCTGATTTAATTTCTCCACTGTATCTGCTAAACGAGACTCAAGGTCAGAGTTTTGTTGCTGGACATGACCAAGTTTTTCTCTTGTTTCACCCAGCACACACTCTAACTCTATCACTTTAGCTCGAAGTTCCAAAAGACGTTCTTCAGATACGCTTTCATTCTGGCAATAAAATGGAGGGCAGAACAATTCATGTCATGCATTTTGAATATAACAAATTAAGAGAAAGAAGCTTAACTCTAGGCAGCAGTCCTTCTTGAGAAGCTAACAGGTACTCAGCTAGTCAAGAAACTGTCAGTGTTTTATGGAACAGGATGTTCATTACTTGTCCACCCATCTTAATTCTTAAAAATCTGTTTTAATATTATCGTGAAGAAAACTGAATTTTATGAACGGGCACCTTCAAGGGTTGTATGCTGGAGAAATCAACCCCACACTCATTCTGCTTAGCCACGAAGCCTGTCTTCATCTCAACAGACATGTGAAGTCAAAGAATAAAGGGTACTGGTCTGCAGAAAATCCAGTGGTAATCCACACACTGTCATTACATAATGTTAAGGGTCATGTGTGGTGTGTTGCAAATGCAATTAGGATTATTGGGCCCACTTTTTTTAGACCAGAAATTCATACAAATACATAAAACACATTCTAACACCATATCTTACACACCTGTCCAATTAACAGAAAACACATGCCTTCTTCTCAGCAAGATAATTCAACATCAAACACTGCAGACTATTTCCAGGACCCATGATCAAATATAGTGAATAAAAATATAATATTAACTGCAATATATTAAACTAAAATGCATGAACCCCCACTCAATGGAAACTGGAACAATGGCAATTGCTGCCCTGCCTACTTTCACATGAAATGGTCTGAGAGTGGGGGAATATATAGGGCCATTTAAAAAAAAAATTCTTAGTATATGTTCATATACATGTAACATGATTCTACCCAAAAATGTTTAAATATTATTCCAACCGGTAATGTGATAAGGAAATCCAAACTTGCTAATACAACACACTAAATTTTATCAATACATGTATGTTAAATTTATGAAGTAACAGACCAATGCCTTACATAGCCGCTATACAGAATCATGCATTTATAAGCCATTAAAAGTGATCATTATTACCTTTCTGGTCAGTAAAGAAATATGAGATTCAAGTTCTTGAATTTGTTGAGAAGATTTCTTTTTTAAATCTTGCACAGAGAGCTGGGAGTTGTTCAACTGTACCTGCAGCCTCTGATTTTGTTCCTTTAACATTCCCACCTCCTGTTCTTTCTCTAGTTGTAGTTTCTCATAAGCTCTCCTAAAAAATTGCAAACAAGTCACGGATGGTAATATATTGTAATGCATCCCTTTACCACATTTCATTCCAGGAGATCCAACTGACTTCCAGTTTAACAGACTCAGTTGGACAATGGGATAGAAAATAAAATACTCCAAATGTCACAAGTCTAACAGATGATCCTTTGCTATTGTCTATTTGGACACACTAATTTACTCAGTTCAGTTTGTGAAACACAATCTGATGTAAGGCAGGAACATAATTTCCGTGAATATCATATGTAATTCAACAGAGGACCAGACCATGTACATTTGTTGCTCTGAACACAAGTATACGTGTCCATGTGGGTGGATCACAAGTTCCTAAAACTTGTACTAAAAACCAACACCTACAAACACCTAAATGTCACCCTGCTACACACTCATATGAACATTTGTTCTGACATATCTGCCATTGATGGAAGCACCTCAGTAAGTTCTCTTTTCGTATGCTTGTGAGACCTGCTGTCACTATCTGCTGACTTTAAGCATTACAAAAGGGAAACAGAATTTATTTAAAACACAAATATAAGCACAAGAGGTTTCTGGATTTGTTCTCACTCAATTATCCCTTGAAACAGGCTGTGTAGTTTAGCGTGCCAACTGCCTGAAAATTTGGCTTTGTGAGTGGAGCAAATGTGTCCATTAAGATTTTCTAATACAGATTTTAAAGGACAATAAAAATACCTCAAATTTGTATGTTATTTTTTCCATGAGGAATTATTATAATTATTATTATGACATGTGGCAGCATTACCCCTGCCTGAGGTGTTATGCTTGTGGTTGAAAGGCATTTACAGAAATGAACACCTCACTCCACACCACTGGTCATGTCCATGACTTAAACTTACGGAGTCTTACAAAATGTGATTCATATATACATTACATATGTTGTTTCTTGAAAGAATCAGCATAACACTTCAACGAAGAACATATTTTGATATACTGGTGTCACGGGTAGAGGATATACTGTATGAATTAAAAACAATGGACTCACGTTTTACTCTACCTACCTGTTTTCTGTATACAGCCGCTCTTTCTCTTCCTGCAGCTGGCAAAATGACTCTTGTTTTCTGTGCAATTTCTCTTGCAGTTGCTTCACTTCAGATTGAAGTCGCTTTCTTTCTTCCTGCTCAGCCTCCAATTGCATCACAACATCTGAGAAAGAAAAACCTGTACTAAATGCTGGGAACACTTCATTGAACTTATACTGTAAGCAATGTGTGTTTTCATTTCACATGTGCTGCATCACTACAACTGCTACTGTGCTCTACTACAGCTGTCACTTTACCATACCAGCTTTGAACAGAAAAGACAAATGACAGAGATTAGAGAATGTATGTGAAATCCCCATCATGACAGAATATTTTTAAACCATGAACTTCAAGAGCACATAAAAATTCTTTACCCATATCTGCTATCTACCCCTTGTAGCTACTGAATGATCTTAAGGAGAACAGAAGATACTAAAACGTGAAAGAGGAAGCATTATATTGCACTCTGTGGAGAACTTGCTTTCAGAGAGGCTACAGGCCTGTCACACATGAACTACATAACAAACGAATATGCTGAGAAACATGTAACACAAGTACTTAAATTTCCTTTCCCCTCCTTTCCTTAGTACACTCCCACATGATTAAATGGTTTGCTGCTAATAACTTAGTCTTAAATCTAGATAAAGCAAATATCAGGAAATCTGTAACAAGGAGTTCAACACATTCTGCATTATGTACTGGTTATACAGAAAAGTATACAGAAGAGATGGTAAATTCGAAATTTCTTGGTCTACAAAGTGATAAACACCTGAAATGGAAGAACCATAAGAACAAATGATTTGCAAGTTTAGTGGAACATGTTATGCCATTAGGTCTATGGTCCACATCAATAACAGTAACATTCTCAAATCAATTTACTATGCGTACTTTCATTCTATTATAAATTATGGAATAATTTTTTTGGGTAACCCTTCCAACAGCAGGAAGATTTTCACTTCAAAAAAATTGACAGAATTATGGCTGGTGGACAGCCCAGAACTTCATGTAGAAGCCTGTTTAAACAATGAGAGATTCTACTTGTTCATTGCCAATATATTTCCCAAAATATTAATACATAGAACAAGCACCATTTGATGTTTGTTGAACCGTGCATCATTGTGATAACTATAAGATGTACAATAAAATAATAAGTGGCATCTAGTTGGGTTTTATTCTTCAACAAGCACCATATTCATAGTCCAAGAGCCAACCTCCTCTTACTCTATAGATGAATTCTTTTTATGTGCAAAGATTATCTACAATACTGTTTTATCAATGATTATAAAATTTTACACTATAAAAACTGTGTATATTTGTGTATTTATGACTTGTTCCACAAACCACTGTCTTTGTGACACATGTACCCATCATGTTGGGGGGGGACAGAGACAGACAGATAGATAGATTGCCTATGTATTCTGTGGTTCTTGCCAACTCACTTAAGTCACATGTAATATACAGGGGATTCAAATAACGTACATGATTGTTAAGATCAACACAATTATAATCAGCAACACATAATGCCATACTCGAATTTCACTCTTTGCCATCATCTCATGCCTTCGCTTTGTGTGTTGAGAAACCAAATACAATGGATGAAACTGGTTTCAGGAAGCAGCAGAGAAATCACATCAAGATAGAAGAAGATAATGTTCCACACTTTCTGGTGACCAAACCATTTACTTGACTACCAAACCTTCACACATTTTTTACCTCTGATTACTTGTATCTATGATACACCTCAAAAGAAAAACTCATGACCTGAGTGAAAGTACATAATAGAAGTACACAATGAATTACTCATATTACATCTTCCATCTTTAAAATATTAAAAAATATATGATTTTTGAGCTGCGATACAAGATCCCTGACCAGGAAGTCAGTTACACAAGTTATTTTTAAGTAATTCAACACAAGACTTTATTACAGATAAATCTGTGCACCATTTTCATAATGCAACTGAAATGAAGTAGAAAAGTTTCCTTTTTGAAATACTCTTCATTAGAGACAAGAGAACACTTCTACACGTTATGAATATTTCTGCTCTTCGAAGCACTTATGATTACAAAATTAACTGCAAGTGTCTATGTCATCCATATTTTGGCTGAATTTAACTAAGATCAAATCCATCACCACACATTACATGTAAACTTACCTGCCAAGTTCCTTTCGTATGCTTCCAAACCTTGAAGTTTCTGTTCAGAGTGTTTTGAGAAATCTGTCCGTGGTGATCCTGGCCTCTGGTTCTCGCCTATTTCATCCACTTGAACAAAATCACCTTCACTATTCGGTACACTACAAAGATGTAAATAACTAAGATGACTAATTGTATCAGTTTCATTTAGTAATATACTGTCTTTCCATTTATTTTATGTTAATACTATAAGAAGACGACTTGATGCAGACCAATTAAATACAACAAAGTAACTGACAGACAGCACCAAAGCATGGGAAAATGCCACATCATGCAAAGCAAGAGTCTACAAATTTTCCAAAAACCAAGAAACACCTCCAAGTTCCAGGTGCCAGCAGTGTGATATAAAGCATGTTCTGAAGATGCACAGTTCTGGAATAACTTCTGTGTGAAACAATAGTAATGGCCATTTACCTGTCATCCTGTACAGCCAATGTTTCATTTTTCTGGATGTCTGCAGTACTGACAACCTGGGTAGTTTCATTCTGTTCCCAAACTTTTCTTTTTGCCTTCTTATGTTCAGCACCAAGAAGTTTTGTATTGACTGTTATTTCGGCTTGTAAGGGATGCCCCTGTGTTCAGTACAAACCACAATGTTGTATACAAGAATGATGCCTGAAGTTGTCACTCCTGTAAGGCCACAAACTAACAACCGAAAGTACAGCACTTTTCTTACGATTTAAACTTATTGATACAGTTTAAGTTTGAACCAGAATAATAAAACCAAATTAAGACATGCATTTCTCACTTTCAAAACCTATTGCTTGCTAATTCATCTGTGCAGAAATGTGACAGAATCAATATAAAGCATTACCTTATTCTCTCAATTTCAAACTAATGCAACATAAGATTCCTATAGCTATTACAGCCTGCAAAGCAAAACCTCTTTTTTTCTTCTTAACAATTTAAAAAATTACTTTTTTAAGAGGGGACTGCGCTAGCACAGTGGTTAAGGTGTTGTGCTACAAATTGGAAGGTCGCTGGTTCAATCCCAGCTGGTGTCAGTGGTTTTTTCATTGACATAAAATCTTTCCAATCGCACTATGGCCCTGGGGTTGACTCAACCTCTAACAAAAATGAGTACCAGGAGTATTTCCTGGGGGTAAAGGCGGCCGGTGCATAAGGCTGACAACCTACCACCATCCTGTGCTGTTGTCATGAAATCTGGGAACCTTAACTTCCTAAGACCCTCTGGGCCTATCCAGGCCGGTAATGGGACTGCTTTACCTTTACTTTTTTAAGAAAAAAGAGGTGGGAATAATTGGAGGAAAAAAAATATATCATTTTACATCTACATTATACACCACACGTACAACCTGTCCCTGCTGTTGTCATGAACACTAAATGAGCCATACAATTAAACACTACAAAATTTTAGCCTACCTTCCAAAAGATAGACTGGCATACAGTAACTTGTCTACACCTAATCCATTTCCGTGAAATTCTGTATGAACATCATGCCATAGAAGACCACCCCCTCCCATACACTTCAATTTCTCTAACATAAGTGATACCAGCAATTTAGACTTACAAACTTCTGAAATGGGAATGACAATAGTGCACTTAACTGAAGCAGAGTCACGACACTTTCTGTGGCATCAGATCTTTGAATAATACAATTAAGGTACCTTTTGTACAAGCTGAAATAATACTGCAATTGTGCTATACAGGCAGGTCACATTTCATGTGACTTCTTTTTGTGTGATTTCGCTTTAGTGCAGCTTGAAAATTTACACCAATTTTAAAATTTACATGCTAATTTCTGGTTTAACAGGATTTGGCATAGACAATGTGTGGCCACATAGAATGAAAAATCATTAGAAGGAAACAGGCACTTAAAGTTCTTTCCATAACCAGTTTGAATACTAACATACCTCTTTCTCCGTTCCCATTACATTTCCTTCGGGACTAGCTGCATCGTCTACAGCTCTCATTACAGTTAACTCTTGCTGAAGTTTTTCATTTTCTGCAATTAACTGTAATGAAACAAATGTTCTCACACTAATTTTCATAGCTCACAAAACATTCTGAAATGATTGATGAGCCTATTAAAAAATCAACATCGAACTACAAACTCAACATGCACATATAACATCCAAGAAATACCTTCCAATCCAGTGCATAAAAAATGGTGGTAAGTGTGATCAAAGAGTATATGAAAATCTACATTTCAGTATTTGCAATTACTTATTGTTCAGCCATACATATTCCAAACAAATTATGGCACTTAATGCATTATGACACGTATATTAAAAAATAAGTATAACCCTGACCTAAATCACATTAGTCAAGCAGTAACATTTCTGAGTTGTCTCTGGAAGGCACCCAGTTTGAATACCAGCATGAACACTGACGAAACTTACTGAAATTTCCTTTAACTTCTCTCAGTCCCTTCATGCCAATAACAGAACAGTGCCTCAAATTAGATCATGGCCACTTCCTTGCACATCCTTTCCACTAATCATCCTATGACTGAATGTTACAAAGTCTGAATTACTGACAGTGTCACAACATAAGCCTAAAAACAACCAGACAGCAAGGTTCCTGAAATGAAATAATATAAATGGGACAAAACTTACAAGACCATGCAGGGATACTGGTCAATTCTAGAACAATATGACACATCTTTTCCGAGGAAACAATATGAGATCAGTGAAGGGGAAGGGCCTCACCATACAATGCACATAAAAAACATTTTCTCATTACTGATAAGTATAATAATCTAAAAATAATGAAAATACCATATTATAACTTCATATTTATACTTACATTTTTCAGCTGGGAACTGTTAAAGAAGGTCATTGACAAACATTTATAGATAAATGGTATGGGTCCATCATAACAAGGAAGTTAACTTCAGTCAAATAACTTTATTTTCTTCTGATAAAAAATAATATAATTGGCACAGGGCCATGTTACATGCTGTGTCTGTAGCTGCACAGTAGGCCAACTAGGAATAACAATGCCATGGCTTAGAGGCCATAATGGCCTTGCAAAGGTTAAATGAAGCATGTTAAAGGTTAATGTAAGATTATTACTCACTCGACATCTGCAAACTGAGGATGCCAATATACCATATTTACTCCAATGCAAGCCAAGTTTTTTTCCCTTAAATTTGGCACTTATGTATTCGCGGTCATCTTAAATCCGCATATGAAGCACCAAACTGGACCATGCCAAACCAGTTTGCTTGGAATCAAACCATGAGGAGCCAAACCATGGTCTGCGGTGCAGTAACATCGTGTGAGATCTCTGCTCTTCCGAGACCTTACACAGTGCACAGTGTTTAATTCCTTTCTGACATTTTGGGACAACTTATCAGTCCCATCTTCAAGGGTCAAGAAATCCAAAAAGAGAGGACCGTACAACTGAAGTTAACTGACATAATCTTCCTTTTTGGGACTTTGATCTTCATCTAATTTTTTATAGAAGCACAAAATTTCAGAAAACCAGCTGTGTTTCTGTTTAATCATGCAAAGAAGCACCTAATTTTGTTGACACTCTAGAGTGAATTATTGTCAATCAGTAGGCACCACAGCTTTGGATAAATACATTTTCCCTTGGCAGATGTGTTTTATATGGGGGTCATCTTAGATTAGAGTCATCTTGCATTTGGGTAGATATGGTAATATGAACTTTCTAAATACACGTAGGTGTCAAAACAAGATCTGCAAGCAACTGACTCACTCACAGTGGAAAGTTCTTGAAGCAAGGTCTGATTCTGCAGACGGAAGTCTTCTTCTTGTGCTTCCAATTTTGCTTGAAGGTTTTCGTTTTCATTTACCAGAAGATCTATGTCTTTTGCCTTCCTACTTCTGCTGATAGATTTCTGCACTCTCTGGTACTCTCTTTCTAGTGCTCCAAATTTTGAAGAGAGGGCCTCATTATCTAGTTTGAAAAATTAACATTAGATTAAATTACTATCTAGTTCGTGAGGCTGACTGGCGATGTCCAGACTGTGTCAACTACACAATTTACTATGGGTGGTAACACTACAGGGCTCAAAAACAATAAAATTTTGTTGTGGTCACAGTTGTGGTTTTGCCTGTCTTTACTCTGTTACCCAGAATTGGGCAAGGTGCATGAGATTACACATATGAACCATACGTATTGGTCACCTTTATGAAAGGGCCTTGGTCTTAAGACTAGGAACAAATTTTGCAGCCAACACTCTATGTACTTTATGGAGATAATTATTCTTTCAGTTAGCTATCACTGGTTGTGTGAAACCTGCCCACTACCAACATCCTCCAAGCCTGTGGTTCTCACAGTGTGATCAGTGGAACCACATGGGTCTGTGAGATTATTTTTATTCCTTCATAATTTTCATAGCATTAGTTGTATGGTCATGGCCACTATGACAAACAAAGTTTCAGCAATAACTTTTGCACTGATTATGGAGCTTAAGTAAGTTTACTGCTGTTAAGTATTTCAACTTTAACCTTTAAATGACTAGGTTTGTATCTAAATTTTAGTGCATGGTTTATGAAATAAGTATGGTTTGAATAAAAAAGGAGAAAATTATGAAATAAATGGTATTTTGTGGAAATTAAAACACATATTATGCAGCATGTCTTAAAAACACTGTAGAGTTCCTTGTTGCCTAAATATATAAAATGTGTGTTTTGCAACATGCATTTGCACATGTGAATGTGGATTATCTAACGGTTAAATGTTCACTCTACAGCAGGTCATGAAGGCCCAGATGGGGAGTATGGGTACAGCTCTACTCTTTCTTTAACCTTGAAGCTAGATGTGGGTGGGTGGTCAACGCCACATCCCGACAACTTTACCTCTGAGAAAGAGACCTGGTACCAACTGCAAAAATAAAGCAATCCCTGTACAGGTCGTCAGCCCTACGCACTGGCCACCTTTAACCTTTTGGCACCAGAATTATTTTTTTTAATTTTAGCACATCCTGTATATAAAATGTGAATAATACAGGAACCAAATACGTTAGATATATGAAACAAACTGCATTTTGAAGAGGAAAAAACGGAGAATATATACCATGTTTAAAATATTCAGTACCTATATTTGTTGAATAAATATATAAAACGCAACGTTTAGAGGTTAGCGGTGCGGTGCGACCACTATAGTCGTCGTTAGGCGTCAAAGGGATAACACCCAGGAAGTATTCCTCACACTCATTTCTGTTAGAGGCTCAGTCGATTCCAGGGCCAGTGTGAGGCTGGAAGCATTATGTCAATGAAAAATTCCGACACCATTGACAATCGAACCCGCGATCTTCCAGCTTTTAGCGCAGTGCCTCGATTAACTGCACCACTGCATGCGCCAAAGGCTAAAAGTGACTGCGCATTATACCTTAGCAGCCTGTGCACTGAAATAGCCTTGGGTAGCTGGTCTGTAAAAATGAGGAGACTTTGTGAACTGTCCTTGGTAAAGATAATGTGCTGGTTACTTTACAACTGCCAACGGAAAGGAAGTGTGGGAATACAGGAGTTTCTCATTGCTTGTCATAATTATAAAGTATTCCTCTGCATGTCCCCGTACACATATCAGGTTTGTATTACAATGCGGCACATTTCTACACACAGTAATTAGTAACAGCAGTTTAGATTAAAAAACTGTCCCCTTCCCATGGGCCAAAACTGCAATTTAACAAATATTTTTGGTATGTAAAGTGTACCAAACAGTATGTGACAGTAGTGCTGTCTGTAAGCACCTCCAAACTTACCACTTCTATATTTCTTGCACTGCTCCTCTAACCCATAATTTGCAGTTCTTAGCTCAATCAGTTGTGTCTACAAAATAAATGAAGAACAACCATAATTAAACAACACTATTCACAAGTGTAAAATCATAAAGTGAAAATGCTCCAAATATTAAACAAGACACGCAATGTACATATGATGTAACACAGAGGCATGTTCATAAAACCACTGCTGCAGTGGCACAGCAATAATATTACACATTCTGAGAGTGTATTTCTAGGCACGCAATGCACGTGCCATACTGTCATCTGTGTCCTGCCCAGCTATACAATATTTTTCCACATTATCTTACAAATGGCAGGATTTTTTGGGAGGGGGAAAAAAGTTACTGAACAGAGAATGTGTTGTTATTTTCTCTACAAATACATGTGAAATATTTCTCATCTAAGAAGAACTGAGTGAGATATGATCAAAAATGTATACCGGTCTTCATATAAAGTACCCGTTATTCTTGTATGATTTTAATGAAACTTAAATTTTTGTAACACATTTTTGAAAAATACTCCAATACCAAACTTCATCAAAATCTGTCCAGTGGGAGCCTAATTGTTCCATGCAGACACACAGACAGACAGACAGACAAAGATGATGAAGCTTAGAGTTGCTTTTCACAATTTTGTGTATACACCTAAAAGTCAATCACTTTACATTAATTCCTCAGTGTACAAGTAATCAGTTTACAAGCTTGTGCTTCAATGAGATGCACAAATTGCTACCCGTTTTTCAGTTGCTCAGCCAAATTTTGCTTATACGAGCTCAAGCAACAAATGAGCTTCAAATGTATATGCTTCATAAAATCATTCTTAACTAAAATCCCAGAATTTTTTCAAATGACATCCCTCTGCTTGTAGGCAAGCTTCAGATTTCATCACTACATATCAAAACACTTTTAACTGCTTAAATGCAGTCATGCTTCATAAATAAATAATAAGATTTCTGGGTTAACAAATACATCATGAATGGATTGCAACAACCAATTTCAAAAATGAATCCTACAGCCACAGTCAACATTAGTAAGTCTCTAAGCAACAGTTACCTTACACAGTTCCAATTTCATGCATCTCACTGCTCAGTATATAGACCCCATTAATATGCTCGATTGTACAACTAAATGTGTCAAACACTTCACTGCACTTCTTTCTAAGAAACATCCAATTTCATCAAATAATTATTCTTTCAATTTACATTACTGTGAAGGTAAACTGCATGAAAACTAATAATATTCAACATCAACTACAGAGTCCTGCAATTCTTGTACATGATGTTTGTGATTTCAATCTTTCACAATCACTGATTTTAATACCAATGTTTTGACCATCTGTAACTGGTTCTGAGAAACCAGGATGATATAACGAGGCTGGTGGGACAGTTCCTCCACTTTCCTGCTGTTGCACAGATCACTCTCAGCTTAGTCAAGCTCTGTCTTTCATTAAGCAATATTTATCACTGTCATGTTTCATAACTCTGGTGCACAAGTACTATTTCTGTATGACTGTGTTGCACTGGGCTGTTACTGCAGTGTTAAATCTGGACAAAAGTCCTATATTGCAGTACCCATGGCAGCAACAATCTCTCAGTCTTTTCTCCTTCCTAAAAGAAGTCATAGTATTAAAAATAAACTTTAATGTTTTTAGACTTTTTATGGTTTTAATTATGGGGTTGGCAAAGTTGACATTTTAAAATATTTTAATTCATTTTTAATATGCTTATTCCCTTTTACTACCCACAGACTAGACCTGGTCTCAGGCATATATCAGGGCCAGCTGAAATGACTATGGCATTCATTGACTCACAGAAGTTCTTTCCAAAGTGGTTCACCACATAGGTATGCACCTGAGGAAGGAAACAGAGCCAACTTCCAAAATGTGGTGCTTTAATTATAAAAGAGATGTTGAAAAAAATCAACAGTAGAGAGCGCTGGGGAATATCATACACCATCTTTAAAACTATACAGCATGGGTGGCCAGCTGTACAAGCTTTGGGAACCATTTATTAATCATATATAACATACGTTCCTTGTTTGATGACACCTTATTTCTGTTCACCCATCTACAATAGGTTAGTTTGTTAGGCATGAGTCTCTATCTTTAGATAATCATTTAAAATCCCGTTTGCAGTCAGCCTCATGTACACATAAACTACTGTATAGTTTATTTTATAAGCAATGTCACCAGCCACAACTGTAAGCAACATGTGACTCACAAGCCAAACTGTGGTCACTCCCTGCCATCGGGAACTGAAATACAAGTTTTCTATGCATTTCATACACATTTTGGCACTACTGTGTTATCCTTTAGGCCTTATATTTATAGACGTTTAAACATGCAAAATCTGAGGTATCATCCAATTACATAACAGTGCATTTAGTGAAGCCATTTGTCAAACAAGATTAAAAAAACAAGATATGAGTAAAATAAACTAATAAAATGGAAGCAAAGTTATTTTTATGATTGGTTGGTAAATACTGTCCATGTACTTTGTGTAAGACTGGTTGTTTAACCCTTTGACGCCTAACGACACCTATAGTGGTCGTACCGCACCGCTAACCTCTAAACGTTGCATTTTATATATTTATTCAACAAAAAGAGGTTACTGAATATTTTAACCCTTTGACGCCTAACGACTACTATAGTGGTCGTACCGCACCGCTAACCTCTAAATGTTGCATTTTATATATTTATTCAACAAATACAGGTACCGAATATTTTAAACACAGTATATAC
>Ga0123355_10006404_pt1 | contig 17433 bp, 17 predicted proteins | sample TergutEmb28metaG_3_FD_89872 | JGI IMG/M metagenome (GOLD analysis project Ga0123355, IMG submission 89872) | Embiratermes neotenicus P1 segment gut microbial communities from Petit-Saut dam, French Guiana - Emb289 P1 | ecosystem: Host-associated > Arthropoda: Insects > Digestive system > Gut ...
CCCCAAATTTTTGGTTCCAAAAAAATTATAAAAAACATTTTCCCCCCCCCCCCCCCCCGGTTGATGTATAATCCTCTTATCAAATTATTTTTTAGGAGGACAAAAAATGAAAACTGTAAGAAAGCTCTTTTGCCTGCTGCTAATTAGCATTGTGGCGTTGGGTATCATGCCATCGGTGTTGTCGGCATCGGGAAATGGGGTATACACGCCGATAGTTGTTGCGCCGGCAGGCCCTCGCGGCGAAAGACCCGACCATCCGGAATACCATGAGTTAGTAAATATCGAATTTGTTCTTTACAAAAACGATACCGCTGTTGCCACCTTAACAACAACATACCACGAGGCAGGGGCTACAGCGTGGTACAGAAGAGACAGAACTCTCTCTATGCATGAATTTGCTCGCACACATTCTGTGCGCATTATTCGTGCAGATGGATTTTTGTTCGACCCTAATGAAAGGATCGATATGGCTGTGGCCGAAGGAGAGCTAGGAGAGTACCAATATGTTCTGCTGCGCCCGGAAATAGGTATTTTGGCAGATGGTGAGCCCATTTTTAGAAACAGCGGAACAATTATACATAACGACAGAAGCTTCATGACCGGCTTTAACATCATGGCAGTTTTCGCAGACATTGCCGGCCGAGCGCACAATGGTGACGGATGGGTTCAAAATAGGTTCGAAGACAACCAACGCCGCATAGAAGGAGTAATTGACGTCGTGACGGGCAGGGGCGAAAACCGCACCGTTGCCATGTCATTATATTATGATGATGACAGCGTTACTTTCCGCGATCCCGATGGTAAAGAAATTATTTTAGCGGCGGGCAGCTATGCCGCCGCCACAGGCGCGCACGGTATTGAAGGAGCCATAGCTATGGACGTGACGCCGGCTGTGATAAATGACACTTTGCATCTGCCGGTCCGCTTTGTGTTTGAATTTTTTGGTTTTGAGGTTGATTGGTGCAACGACACCCGTTCCATCCTGCTGACAACTCCATAAAATATAATAAAACGGCCCTCCATCCGGAGTGGCCGTTTTTTATCGCCAAATTATTTATATTGCGTAATTTCCATTTACAAACACTGGCACCTCTTTGCCATCATATGTCACGCCAATAATCTCCAAATCAGCAGAGCCTATCATAAAATCTTCATGAGTAAGCGATTGGTTAACGCCCATTGCATTAAGTTCTTCCTCGCTTTTGCCTTCTGTACCCTGTACCGTGGTGGCATATGCCCTGCCCAATGCCAGGTGACAAGATGCATTTTCGTCATACAGGGTGTTGTACCACAATATACCCGATTGTGATATAGGAGAATCGTGAGGCACCAGGGCCACCTCGCCAAGATAGTCGGCATTTTCGTGGGTGGTCAGCAGTTTTTCCAACAAGTGGCGGTTTCTTCCGGCACCGGACTCCACCACCCTTCCGTCCACAAATTTCAGCCAAAAGTCCTCTATCAAATCACCCATATAGACCAGCGGTTTCGTGGCGTACACAATGCCGTTGGTGCCGGTGCGGTGGGGCGTTGTAAACACCTCTTCAGTGGGGATGTTGGCGATAAAAACATTGCCAGTGGCTGCTTTTTCACCGCAGGCCAACCATATATGACCTTGGGGCAAACGCATGGTAAAGTCCGTCCCCAGGGCGTTTTTAAAGCGCAGATATTCAAAATTATGGCCCATTAGGGCTTCCACTTTGCTTTGCAAATTAGCCACATGGGCATTCCAATTGTCAACAGGGTCGTTGTCGTCCACTCTAGATGCAGCATAAATGGCATCCCACATCATTTCCATGGCTTTTTCAACACTTGACGCGTCGGAAAATACCTTCCTGGCCCAGGCTTCAGTTGGTACGGACGCAATGGTCCACTGCACCTGAGATGATGACACTTTGTCCATCAAGGGCTTCATCATCAAGCTGCCCGCTTTTTGGTTTTTCTGGATACGTTCCGGGTCAACGCCTTTTAAAATTTCCGGGTCAGAAGCAGACACAGACAGCATGTTATACCCCTCGTCCACAAGATATTTAACCCGCTCTTTTTCCCATTGGGTGTCTTTGCCAAAATTGCTGTCCGGTGCCAAAAGATAATTTATCCTGGCGGATTTTTCGTCCATCCATTGGATCATCACGTCCTCGGCCCCGGCTTTATAGGCCTCTTCCATGGCCATGCGGGCAAAGTATGCACAATCCACCGGACAGCGTATCATAAGCTTTTGCCCGGGCTGTATGTTAACACCCACATTTACAACCATCTTCACATATTTTTCCAGCTTGGTCATAATTTCCTCCTAATTCCGCTGTGTAGCACCGCCCAAACTTGACTTTACTGCGTCCAGCACCGCGTCCATAGCCAAATCTGCCTGCGGGCCGCGGGCCACAAACTCCACCACGTCGCCGCAACGTATGCCGGCACTCACAATACCCAACACAGATTTAAGGTTATATTCAACATTATTAAACTTCAACGCCACATCTGCGTCAAATGGCCTACAAGCCGAAACCAGCGCACCGGCCGGCCGCACATGCAACCCATGCGTGTGCTGTATGGTAAAAGTCCTTGTCACATAAGCCATGCCGACACCCCTCACATTCTACTTTATTTAGTATACCACATTGTTACAAAAAATGTAAAGACAAAGTTGTCCCACCCTAACCGCCACTACGCACAAAACAAAAAGCCCCCGAAGGGGCTTAATGCCTATATCAGTTACAATAAATTCTTAGTCGTCGCCGTTTTCGTCATCGTAACCATTGCCGTTGCCATTGCCGTTTTCATAACCATTGCCATTTTCAGCAGTTGGCTGAACAGCAGTGGTGCCGGTTTGGTTGGCAGCCATTTGCTCGGCAGTAGGGTTGATAACAGCGAAGCCACCTACGTTGTCAGCCAATTCAAGACCAAATGCGTTAGCAATGTATCTTACTGGCAAGAAGGTTGTGCCGGCATTAGCACCGGTGGTTGCGATAAACGGACGAACTGGGATGCCGCCGGTCATCATAGAGCGAGATACGCCGTCTACGGTAAAGGTGGTGCTGCCGATAAACCACTCAACAGTTTTGCCACCAAGCGTAACAACAACGGATCTTACGGTCAAATCATCGTTGAAGATTGGCTCTATCACTGCGCCAAGAGCTTCGGTAACCGCACGTACAGGAACGAACAGACGGCCTGGATCTTGGTTTACAGAGTAAACAACAGCATCATTAGCGTTAAGGAAGCTCATGCGAACGTCATTAACATAGAAGAAGTTGCCAGCAGTGTGAGGAACTCTAACATTATTGGTAGGCATACCAGCGCCAGTACCAGGAGTAACAACGTTAATGAATGGCTGGAAGATCAAACCAGTAAAGCCATAACGTCTGAAGCCTGCTTGGCCTGGTTGTACGCCAGAATTGATAACCAGATTGTCGTTATCAAGTATGGCATCACCACGAACAACTACGCCATAAGTGCCGTATGGTACACCACGTTGTACATAAACAGTCAAGCCAGTTATGTCGATAGAAGAGCCAGCTTGGTTAGATGCACGAGCAACACCGAGGTTAACTTGTGGTTGGCCGTGTTGTGGTATTACATTTACAAGAGCACGGTTTTGCGGGTTAGCGTGACCAGTAATGTTAACTTGAGCTTGAGTGATGTTGTTAAAGCCAACGTCAGTTCTAGCAGAAACTACACCAAATTCGGTGAGAGCAAGTTGGATGGCTCTGCCAGGCATAAGAACGCCAGCAGCACGCTCGTTAAGAGTCACGTTTTGCACTGGAACACTTTGGAAACCAACATTAAGGTTGGTAACAGCGGTTTCAATGTCAAGCAGTTTTCTTGCAGTAGCAACTTGCAGGATGGTTTCGTTGATATAACCAGCTACATCCCAGTGACCTTGAGCACGATCGCTAACACTTACGTATATAGGACCTTCCCAGTTAACGTCTACAGAAACGTAGATAGTAGCTTGCAAGCGTACGCGTTGGGTGTTTTGGTTGGTTGGTTGCATATTGATAACAGAAACACTGCTACCATCTGGGCTAAAGTTAACACCAACATTGCCTACCATTTGGTTGGCATTGGCGATTATAGTGCCATTGGTGTTGCCAGTTCCGCCAAGGGCAGGCACTACGTTGCGGAAGGTAACGTTGTCGCTAAAGCCACCATTAGGCATTCTTACAGTTCCGCCGCCTGGGTTAATTGCCCAAGAGTTAAACTGTACACCAGCAATCTTAGCATGAGGCAATACATTACCTTCGGCATCAGTGAGTGTGAAAGTGAAGTCTCTTGCGCCCCAAGCAGATTGAGGAACATTTTCTTCAATTTGTACACGGGCAACCGCACCACGGAAATGAGCAGGTACAGCTGGGCCAGCACCTGGAGTACCTAAGTTGAAAGTACGTCCGGAGTCAACTGTTTGAATATTTCCAGCATCGCCAGAAACTCTTGAGAAGGTCAAGCCCCAGTCTTGCAGGGTAGCTACAGGCAAAGTGCCTCCAGCGATTGTTCCATGAACAGCACCAAAATCACCAGCACCGCCATCGGCAGCCGCAGAGTGAAGAGTTCCGTTAGCGCGCAAGAAGCCGCCACCAAAACCATTGGAAACAACAACTTCTATGTCGTTGGCCCATACTGGGTTGTTTCTGTCTCTATGGGTAACCTGTATGCCACTGGTGAGATGCAATTGGATAGATTGATTCGCATTGATGCGGCCAAATTCTGGAGCTGTCGCAGGAGCGACTGGGCTAAAGCCAGAACCAAGGACAATGTGAAGTCTGCTTTGTTGGGTTCCAGGATGAACAGATGTGAAAGCGTAAGCTCCAGCGTGGCCGGTAGGTGCTGCCGGAATTGCTTCTACAGTTGTTCCAAGATGAGCTACAACCGGAACATTTCCGAAACCGGTAACGTTTACAGCTGTAAAGCCAAGGGTGTCAGCGGTAGCAAATCTGTAGTTGTGCGGCAAAGTAAGTGTGATAGCTCTACCAGCTCCAAGATTGAAACCGGTTGTACCCACTTCACGAACTTCTATTCTGTTAACAAGAGCTTCCATTCTGCCGGTTGTTATGCCACCATGAAGAGTCACGTTAACACCGCGGCCTGCGCCGGTAAGAAGGAAAGTTCTTGCATCTCCCGCAGGAAGGGTGGTTCCTTCTACGATGTTAAGACGAGCTTCACCGCCGCCTGTGAAATTGAAAGCAAGAGGTATTCTCAAAACAGTGGTTCCTACAATAACATCGGTTTGGTCATAACGAACAACAACTTGACCAAAAGGCAGGAATTCCAATGTAAATGGAATTTCATTAGGAATATGAGCTTGTGGATGATTTCTGCCGGTATACCTTATTGTTCTTGTAGGTGGTACATACCCGCCACCTTCTACAAGCTCATGCTGAGCATAGCCAATATTAAGGCTGCCGGTAACAGATGCATTGAAGCTATTATCAACGTTGGGAATGAAGAAGCCCCATCCATTTGTCCAGTGTGCAGGCACAAATGTCCACTCATAATAAGGGCTGGTAGGGTTACCTACATGAAGTGGGTTGCCAGGAGTAAGAGCAGCGGCAGGATTAGACGGAGCAACAGTTGGATCTCCATTGTTATCGAGCCAATGCGCTGCTACATGCGAGCCAGCTGGTCTAACAGCAGGAGCGGCGACAACCGGGCGATAGTTCCATGCGGCATATCCGCCAAGCGTAAAGGTGATAGAGCCTGTTCCTACACCAAAGCTAAGTTGAGCCGCAGGAATAATAAGGTCAGCACCAGTTCTTAAGTTGTTTGTTTGGGCCATACCAGTATCAACGTCAACAAAACGCATGCCATCAAAATGGCCTGTGACGCCTGCACCAATAACTTGGGTTGAGGGAAGGTTTTGACGGGCTTCAAGTTGCGCAAAGCCTAGCGCACCGCCAAAAGCCATAACGGCTGCCAGGGCGGCTGCAATTTTTCTTTTAAATCTCATTGCAATAATTCCTCCTTTAAAAAAATTGGATTTTGCGGTTTGCTGGCGTGGGGTGGCCGTGTGGGCTGGTTGGAAGTGGGCCGACCAAAGCCGCGGGCGCAACCAAATGCCGCAAACCCCTCTACGTTTACAGTACCATTGTAGCGTAAGCCCCCTGTATGCGTCAATGGAATTAGTGCAAGTGTAATTTTCTTGTAATAATTTTGACACGGCGGGGGAAAGCTACGTGGTTTTAGTAGGATATCACAGCGTAAAAAAAACGGCAAGGGTTTTGTTTGTTTTGTAGCAAATTTGTAACAAAATCCATCTTTCTGTCGTTTTTGCAGGTGGGTTGCACCTGCCGTTTTCGTTTTGATATATCCTTATTTCGTGGTGGCAATTTTCTTTATGCCTAGCTCGGTATAATTTACCGAAGTGCTTTTAAAAAAATTGCCATATTTGAACCTTTGCTTGCCAGATTAGGTTTTGCTGTTTTGCCTTATTTATGTTAGGCAAAATGCTCCAACCGGGCAAAAATTTGGAAAAAAGAGTTGTGCGCATTGCAGCCTGTAAACAGCGCGCCGCTTTCTATATTGCGCATGCGCTCTTTCTGATGGTCGTTGTTGTTATCGGCATTGTAAAACCAGCTAAATTTGCATATTTGCCGGTATTCATGAAAAGAGGTATCCTTGAAATCCAAAAATCGCTTAAGGGGTTGGCAGAAAGATAGCCGCGAAGGAAGTTCTCGATTATTTCGTTGGTAAAGTCATGTCCCGCGTTGTTTTTGCGTCCCCACCAAAGCCCGTGATATAAACAATGCCAATATCTAAAGCAAACCATCCGTACAGGCTGTCGTCAAAGTCAAATACGCTTATCTGCTCTCCGTTAATTACAAAATTCCATGGATGAATATCATAATGGATTAATCCATAGGAATCTCCATCTTTTGGCAGCGTCATAATTTCGCTTATCGTGTCCTTTGCAATTTGATAAACAGAAGGGCAATTCTTTATTTTGTCTATTTCCAGGGCATTATAGCCTGTAAATATGCCCCTAACATCCCTATCGTTTGCGGGCGAATATGTTTTGGTAAGCTTATGAATATCGCCCATTACCTTGCCCCAATTAAAAAATATCTTCGCATTCCATAAATCCGGGTTGTTTTTGTCCCAAAAGCTACCGTGCAGCACCTCGAAGGCAGAAATGATAAATGACTCCCCTCTATCTTGCGTTGATATGACAAGATTGTTATTGTCAGCGGCAAGGGGCAGAGAAACGCTTATATTATTATTCGCCAAATAATACAGCCAATCCATTTCTGCTTTTGTCTGGCACATTTCTTCCGGCGGACGATTAGAGAAACGCAAAATATACGCCTTTTCGTTTTTTGTGAAGGAATATATTTCATTTGTCGAGCCGCTGATGTATTAGACCTGTTCGTAAACTTCATTATAATCCAATAATCTGCGAACCAATTTCTTCAAGCGGCAAGGCGGCAGATGCTTTTTGAGTGGTGGTTTTCTCAAAAAAGCATTGAGAGCCGTGAGCGACAAATTGATTGCGCTTTACGCAATCGTATTGTGTGAGCAGGTTTACGAACAGGTCTATTTCAAAGACTCTTTATCAAATCCATAATTTTTTGCCGCAAAGGCAAGCAGGCTTTCCGTTACCATTTACGCATCCTCCATCCGTTTGATTTCGTGCCGCCTAACTTGGCAGCGCTATGCGTCGCTATAAACAAGTTCCAGCTCAATCCATTTCCTAAGGCACTTCACGTTCCTTCTCGTTATCTATCAAAAACTCAAAGCCCACAAACCGGCAAAGTTCAAAGCCCTCACCCTTATAGGAAAATCTGTGAGGATCTCCCCCATGCGGACATTTTACGAAACCAAGGCCGTTGATCTCCTGACAAACCCGGCACCCCATATTTCTCCTTCTCATAGCGTCAAACATATTTTCGGTAAGCTCACCCAATATCCCATCTGATGTCTCAAAATGGCTCGCACCGGGGATTACTGAGCTATCTTTTGCCCGCAGGTCTATTTTGCATACAATCTTTTTTGTCTTGCGCGATGTGTAGTTGAAAATGCCATCGCACAAAAAATACCTAACCTCGCCGGCAACTTTACAGCTTTGGGTTAGCAATTTATCCAAATCAACCACCCATTGCCTTATGTCCGGCGGCTGAGTATTGGCGTATTCAGCAATATTAACGATAGGCGGTTTTGGCTCCGCATTTGCAAAGGGATAAAAGTCGCCGCGCATAATTATGACAGAATATCGGTCGTACTTAGCCTTTAAATTGGCTTGCGCCAAGGCCATCAGTTTTAAGCCAACAAGCATCGAATCGTCGTTTTCATACCGAACATAAAATGTGCCAACTTTAGAAAAATTAACATTATTTGAAAAATCAGCATCCTCAAAATAAAAACCCAGTCCGGACAAAAAATCAAACAGCTCCATTTTCGTGCCTTCGACATCTTGTTCAGGTGCTTATATTTCTGCATTTTGGACACTTCCAACATATCTGCGCCATAAACAACCAGCTCGCTTCTCGGCTCTGTTTCAAGTCTGCCATGAAAACCAATTTGAAACAAAACCGCCCCCAATTCCTCTACAATCGGAAAGCGCGCAGGGGTTGTCCCGTCTTGCCTACCCGTCTTTACGTCAAATCTATCCTTGCCGCCGGCCAAAGCACCGTATAGCTCATATAAAAAAGAACGAAATGCCGCTATGCCTGCTTTCAGCTCCTCATTAGGCAAGCCTAATGTAAATTTATGGGCGATGACAAAATCCTCCGGCGTATACGGTATAACCGCCGCTTTTAGGTGATTGCAAATATCTGCTAAATCAAGTCTGCTCATGTCGTTCCTCCCCTGTATCAGAACAGGAATAGCCCCGCAAGACAAAAATGACTGATTTGCCTTACAGGGCTATGCTGATGTTACGTCATTTTCCAGCGTTTTAAGGTCGGGAAAACTTCCATGATGCGCGCCCGCGCTTCATCATCACTTTTGTCGCCATCTTCTTTCCAAAATCGTATATTGCCCTCTACATGTTCTTCAAAAGATGCTTTCCACGTAAAGTCGCCGTCTTTATAGCAATGACAGCAATAATCAACGCTTGCTCCCCCGCTTGCTTCTGTGCCAAAGTCTTTGGCTTTCCTCATTGGCATATAGCACGATTGACAATGTTTTGTGTTTTCCATAATTACACTCCTCCAGCAAATTGGATTTCAAGCATAGCACGGATAATGCCTGTTAATTTGCATTTTTAAAATTTTTGCACGCCGCCACAAAAGCCGCAAAAATAGGATGGGGTACATTGGGGCGAGATTTAAACTGAGGATTAAACAGCACACCCATATACCAGGGATGCATATTTTGTGACAGCTCCAAAATCTCCAGCAGCCTCCCGTCGGGGCTGGTGCCAGAAAATTTCATGCCTGCCGCCTCGAAAGCCGCGCGGTATGCGGTGTTAAATTCGTAGCGGTGGCGGTGGCGCTCCTCTGTAAAATCTTGACCGTATATGCTGTGGGCCAGTGTGTCTGGAGCTACCTTGCAGGGATAACTGCCCAAGCGCATCTTTTCATATTTTTTATTAACAATGGGATGGGGGGTATTTTCATTAAATTCTATGGAATTTGCCCCGGCCATGTTCAGCACATTCTTGTCTCTGGCAAATTCTATGGCCATGGCTTGCATACCCATGCCCATGCCAAAGCATGGTATGCTGCGGTGTCGGGCATATGCCGCTACCAGTATTTTGCCCTCGGTGCCACGCTCGCCAAAACCCTGGGCTATTATTATGCCGTGGCTGCCCTCCAGCAGATGCATTTCGCCTCGCTCCAGGGCTTCGGCTTCCACCCAATTTATGCCCACATCCACACCCACGGCAAAGGATGCGGCTTTAAGGGCTTCTACGGTAGAAAGATAGGCATCGTGAAGGACTGTGTACTTGCCAACCAGTGATATTGTCACTTTTCCGCTAACATTACGCTGTTTTTCCACCATAGCCCGCCATTGGGCCAGGTCTGCCGGTGGGTTAGCCAGACCCAGCCGCGACAGGGCTTGCCCAGCAAAATTTTCTTCCTCCAGCAGCAAGGGCACTTGATAAACCGAATCGCAGTCAATATTTTCGATAACACATTCCCGCGGCACATTACAAAACAGGGCTATCTTGTCCTTTACGTCCGCCGTAAGCGTGCGGGCCGTGCGGCATACAATCATATCCGGCTGTATGCCCATGCTAAGCAGTTCTTTTACGCTGTGCTGGGTTGGTTTGGTTTTTATCTCGCCGCCTTTGTCCAGGTATGGCAACAGGGTAACATGCACATACAGCACATTTTCCCGCCCTACGTCAAATATCATCTGACGAAAGGCCTCTAAAAATGGGCGGCTTTCCATATCTCCCACGGTGCCGCCAATTTCTGTAATAACAACGTCCTGGCTACCGTCTTTGGCCACTTTTTGTATCAATTCTTTAATATGGTCGGTGATGTGGGGTATAACCTGCACGGTTTTGCCGTGGTACCCGCCGGCTCTCTCTTTCTCCAGCACCGCCCAATATATCTTGCCAGTGGTGATGTTAGAATCCTTGGTCAAGCTTTCGTCGGTAAAGCGCTCATAATGGCCCACGTCTATGTCGCATTCGGCTCCGTCATCGGTAACAAAAACCTCCCCATGCTGGGTGGGGCTCATGTTGCCGGGGTCCACATTTATGTATGGGTCAAACTTTTGGTTAAACACCCTGTAACCACGGGCCTTTAGCAGCCGTCCCAAAGACGCCGCCGTAATGCCCTTGCCCAGGCCGGATGTTACCCCGCCTGTTACAAAGATGTATTTTGTGGCGCTTTTTTCCATTCCAATCACCTCGTATAATATTGCGGGCGGCCACATGGGGCCGCCCCTACAGTAAAAATCATAATGTTGCATTGTTGTTTTTTGCGGGCAACCGCAAGGGTCTCCCCTACTTGCGTACAATCTCAATGCGTTCGATAATCACATCATCCACCGGGCGGTCGCCTATCGCATCAGTGGCTGCTATGGCATCCACCACGTCCATGCCATAAAACACCTGGCCAAACACGGTGTGGTTAAAGTCCAGCCATGGTGTGCCGCCGTGGGTTATATAATGTTCCATAAACTCCGTCGGCCATATGTCTCTTACAAAATACCCTGCCTCTATTTCCATGTCCTGATGTTGCAAAATATCTTCTTTATCAAGCATTGTGTAGTGGTCAAGGCTTGCATTTTGCACTATAAAAAACTGGCTGCCGTTGGTAAATGGCCCGGAATTGGCCATGGACAGCGCACCACGTATGTGGCGCAGGTTGGTTGTAACTTCATCACCAAAAGGCATACCCCAAATGCTTTCGCCGCCTATACCAAAGCCCAATGGGCAGCCGCCCTGTATCATAAAGTCCTCTATAACCCTGTGGAAGATAAGGCCGTCGTAAAAGCCGTTTCTGGCGTGGGTTACAAAGTTCTCTACCGCGAGGGGTGCTATATCAGGGAATAGGCGCAGATGTATCTGGCCAAAATTGGTATGAATTATGGCAAATTCTTCGCCGTCTTCCGGCGGAGCCAGTTGTTTGTCCAGGGCACCGGGGTTGTGGCCAAAGGTCACGTGCCCAGCCAATCTCTGCTGTAGTGCTTCACGACTTGTTATCACTATGGTGTCATTGGGCCCGTCCCACTCCACTGTATATCCCATGGCTTCCAGCACACCGCGCACGGGCATATAGTTGCTTATAAAACCCGGGTTGTCCTCTGTTATCACAGACATTATGGGTAGGGGCAGATCCATCTCAACGCCATCAAAAACAACACTTGTGGTGTTAAATGTTGCCGAAGCTATGGCGCCCGCGGCAAAAACCCCGGTGGCCGCCAGCAGCAAGCCCAAAACCAAACCGGCCGCAAACATCTTTGCGTTTTTTATTTTTTTCATTCAATTATGACCTCCTTTGACAGGCGACCACAGGCCGCCCCTACAACTACCTTACCGCAATCTCAATGCGCTCAATGACCACAGGCTCCACCGGCACGGTGTCCACCACATCGGTGTTTGCTATGGCATCCACCACGTCCATACCATAAAACACCTGGCCAAATACGCTGTGGTTAAAATCCAGCCAAGATGTGCCGCCGTGTTCCAAATAGTGCTCCATAAATTCTGCCGGCCATATATCACTTACATAATAACCTTCCTCTATCTCCATGTCTTGATATTCTAAAATTTCTTCTTTTTCAAGTATCTCATGTTCCATCATGTCATATTTTTGCACTATAAAAAACTGGCTGCCATTGGTAAATGGCCCGGAATTGGCCATGGACAGCGCACCACGTATGTGGCGCAGGTTGGTTGTAACTTCGTCACCAAAAGGCATACCCCAAATGCTTTCGCCGCCGGTACCGGTGCCAAAGCTGCAGCCACCCTGTATCATGAAGTTTTCCATAACCCTGTGGAAGATAAGGCCGTCGTAAAAGCCGTTTCTGGCGTGGGTTACAAAGTTTTCTACTGTCAAAGGGGTAATATCATGGAACAAGCGCAAATGTATCTGGCCAAAATTAGTGTGAATTATGGCAAATTCTTCGCCCGGGGCCGGTGGGGCCAACTGGTTTGCTAAAGCACCCGGCATAGGGGTAAAATCATGAAAACCCATCAGCTGGTTAAATAGCTCTTCCATTTGGTCCCATTCTTCTTGCTCTTCCTGGCTCATTTCGTCGCCGGTGCTTCCGTTGTCATTGTCGTCTGGCATGTTCTGGTCTACTTCGTATGGTGTTGGGGTTGGTCCGGGTACTTCGGCCGGGCCGCCTGTACAGGCCGCCAAGGCAAGCACCAACACCAGGGCAAACACGCCCACAACACATTTTTTCCAAAAGCCGTCTCTTCTATTTCTCATCTCAATCGTTTCCCTTCCTTTGTAAAATTATAGTTTTTTAGTATGGTGTGGGTTTGGCCACACCATACTAATTTCCATTATACTACATTTTGCTCCCAAGCTCAACATTTCATTTTCTTTACATTTTGCCAACAATACTGTGATATTATTTGACCATTTCGCAGATATTATCTATAATAATAGCAGTGTAATCTACGCAATCTATAACGCCAGATTTCCTACGCTTTTGCAGGAGGAGAATTCCCATGAAAAAAGGCTTTTTAAAAAACCGCATAAAAGCCTTGCTGGCTGCCGTTTTGGTGGCTGTTTTTGCTGTGTCTGCCCTGCCGGCCCTGCCCTTGCTGGCATCTCCGACACTTCAGGACACACCTCAAAGTCAAGATGCCAGAAGCCGCCAAGCAAGAGAAATTATGGATAATATTATAAGCAGAAGGCCCACCACAAGGCCAGGCACAAGCAATATAATCATTAATGGTCTTGGCCCCCGTGTGCGCAATATCGGCACCGATGACTTTTTCACCGAACTTGACCGGCACTTTACAACCCAAATAAGCAGCTTTATTCAAAGCCACCAGGCCAGCGCGCTGTCCCTGCGCTTTACCACAGAGGTTTTCCACACCGGCACATATCCCAACGAATACATCTCCGTTTTTGTTAGCATGCAAGCCAACGGCGCATCTGTTACCACTGTTCCCGCCACAACCGTTATCCGTGTGACGGATCGTGAAGTCATTACCCTGGCAGATTACGCCCCCAACATAATCCCCCTGGTAAACAACCGCATCCGCGATATAATATCAGAAAGACCCCGCAATTTTGTGGCGAATTTCCCCGGTATTGATGACAGTCATCCGTTTTATCTAAGGGATGACCGGCTTGTCATACCATTTGCCTCGGCAAGACTTCGTCTGGGCGAAAGAGGTATTTTCTCCGTAAGTCTAAACACCGACAACATCCAGCATGTGGTTGTTGAAGATAACCAAATGCAAACCCTGCCACCCGACCAATATAATACCCTAATGATGCAGCTTTTCACAATTCATGACAATTTCGGATACGCTACACCATGGAACAGCGCAACACAGTCCATAAGAATATCATCCCCAGGCGGCGATTATATAACCACCGTAACCATAGGGCAAAACCTTTACACCTGCCGCAACGGCGTAGAGCACACCCTGGAAGCCGCGCCCATCTTACGCAGCAGCAACAGCCGCACATATGTGCCCCTGTCCTTCTTCGAAAAAATTATGGGCATACCAACCACCCTCATGCCCGATGGCAGTGTCATCATATCAAAATATGACGCTTCCGGTGATTCCGTTGTCCCCCAAGGCCCAACCGGCGCACCTATGCCATCTGCCGTACCGGCGGGCACACCGCAGCCATAAGCCGCACTTTCTTTTTAATAACAAAGTATAGGCGGGCTTTCCATTGTGGAAAGCCCGGTTTTCTGTATAGGGGGCTTTCATCTTGCGCATACATCGTAACTGGGACAGTCTCATCCCCGCCTTGACCCAATCCGGCCTCACTGATCGCCGCGCTATAATTATCACCGACGCAAATGTGGCCGGCCTTTTTTTGGATGAGATAAAAACCCTGTTAGTGCCCCATTTTTCCACTGTCTCCCACCATATCATCCCCGCCGGTGAAACTTCCAAAAATTTCACCGCTCTACAAGACATCCTCACCGCTTTTCAACACGCCGGGCTAGATAGGCATTCATTGGTCATTGCCCTTGGCGGCGGCGTGGTTGGCGATCTTGCGGGCTTTGCCGCCTCCATATACATGCGTGGCGTGGCGTGGGCAAACCTGCCCACAACCCTGCTGGCCCAGGCAGATAGTGCTGTAGGCGGCAAAACCGCCATAGATTTTTGCGGCACAAAAAATCTAATTGGCAGCTTTCACCAGCCCGCCCTTATATACGTAAACACGGCCGCTCTGGCCACTTTACCCCAAGACCAATATATTTCGGGCTTGGCAGAGGTGGTTAAGTATGGCATAATAGATGATGCCCTGTTTTTTGACTATCTGTGGTACAATCGCCATCATATAGCCGACCGCAACGTACAGGTGTTAGAGCACATCCTCCACACTTCTTACAAAATTAAGGCCAAAATTGTGGCTCAAGACGAAAAAGACACCGGTCTACGCCAAGTGCTCAACTACGGCCACACCTTTGGTCACGCAATCGAATCCCTAACAGACTTCACCCTGCCCCACGGCCACTGTGTTGCCCTGGGCATGATATGCGCTGCCGCTTACTCCCGTATGGACGCATCCCAAACAGGGCGCATTGCGACCCTGCTGGATTTTTTTGGTCTGCCGACAAAATTGCCAGCCCCATACAACTTTACCGCGGATGACGTATATAAAATGATGCAGCAAGACAAGAAGGCGACCCACGGCACCATTACACTAATAATCTCCCACGCCATCGGCAGTGTGGAAATTACACATGGCGCAAAGGAAAGTGATATATTAACAACCATTACCGCCATACTTTAAATTAAGGAGACCAACCATGAAAATCCTAAAAACATATATATTACCCACGGCCTTTGTGGCCCTGCTGGTGGCCATAGACCAATTTACCAAATACCTTGCCGTAACACACCTGCGCCCCATTACCGAATTTGTCCTGATAGACGGCGTGTTTTCCCTGCGTTATGCCGAAAACAGTGGCATGGCCTTTGGCCTCTTTCAAGACGGCCGCTGGGTGTTTGTGGTGCTGACGGTGGCGGTGCTCTCCGGTGTTGTTTGGTTTTACGCAGCCCTGCCAAAAACCAGATATCACAACACCGTGCGGTTTTTTCTGCTAATGTTCATCGGCGGTGCCCTGGGTAATTTTGTGGACCGACTGCTACAAGGCTATGTGGTTGACTTTTTCTTCTTCAGCCTAATAAACTTCCCCATATTTAACATGGCCGATATATTTTTGGTGGTAGCCGTAGTGGCCATGGCCTTCATTACCCTATTTGTAAAGGAGCCTAAAGGTGAGTAAATACGCGGTTTCCCAACATGACATCGGCACAAGACTGGATGTTTTTGCCCAGGCCGCATGTGGCCTTTCCCGCAATGGGGTGCAGAAACTGATAGAAAACGGCGATGTGACAGTAAATGGAGATACCACTAAGGCCAATTATCGTCTGCGCCACGGCGATGTGGTGGAAATAACACCGCCGCCCCTTGAAGAAACCGCCGTACTGCCCGAAGATATCCCGCTAAACATCGTGTACGAAGATACCGACCTTATCGTAATAGACAAGCCCAAAGGCATGGTGGTGCACCCGGCGGCCGGCCACCCGGCCGGCACCCTGGTAAATGCCCTGCTACACCACTGCCGTGGCAGTCTTTCTGGCATAAACGGCGTGTTGCGCCCCGGTATTGTCCATCGCATCGACAAAGATACATCCGGCCTACTTGTGGCCGCCAAAAACGACCACGCCCACAATTGCCTTGCTGAACAATTCGCCGCCCACACCATCCGCCGGGAATATCTGGCCATTGTATGCGGCGGCTTTAGCGATGACACCGGCAAAATAGATGCCCCAATAGCCCGCCACCCCAACGACCGCAAAAAAATGGCCGTCACACCAAATGGCAGACGGGCCGTCACTAATTATCATGTGGCAGAACGCCTGGGCAGATACACCCTGGTGCGCTGCGCCCTGGAAACAGGCCGCACCCACCAAATTAGGGTGCATATGGCCAGCATAGGCCGGGCTGTGCTGGGGGATACCACATACAGCAACGCCAAGCAACCCTTTAACACCGCGGGCCAGGTGCTGCACGCCCATGCCCTGGGTTTTGTCCACCCCAATGGCCAATATATGGAACTTGCCAGCCCCCTGCCGGAGTATTTTCAGCGTATTCTTGATATTTTGCGTAAATAACTTGAAAAAAATGCCGCCTGAAGGCGGCTAAGGCTACGACTAAACTCGTGATGTGTGTCGCTATGAAACTATGTATATCATCAACGATTTTCCATTATGGCATGAACAATATAAGTTGCTTCCACAGAGTCTTTAGCCCATGCACTATATTCATCATTTTTCGAGATGCCACGTGTTATTTCAAAGGTTAAATATTCCGGCAATTCAGACCAATAAGCAAGCCTACCACCATGACAGACGCCATAATCAAATACATCGTCTACAACGTCGCCAAACTTTTGTCTTGCAAACATTTTTTCATTCGTAGGAATACTGCATAGCCATCGCCAGAACACCAGATTTGCCCTATCTTTTGTCCGTTAATGCGAATGGTTGAAGTCATATTCTTTTCAAAGCGGAATTCGCTGGCCTCAAACCCTGCTTCTTCAAGTGCGTCTAAAATTTCCCTAAATGTCTTGTACTGCGGAGTGTCCCTAACATCTTTGCCTCCCTTTTTCACGGCTACGACCACAACTATTACCAATACAACCACCACAAAAAACCACATGCCGCCATCCCCTTTCTCTTTATGTGCATATAATTTGCCAACTGTATGCACATTATACCCCCCCCCCCCCCCCCCCCACCCCTCCACCCCCCCCTTCACTACCCCCCAAATACACACTTTTCAAAAAAATATTTCCCAAACATTCAACCAATCAAAAACAAATCAA
>Ga0123355_10006405_pt1 | contig 17432 bp, 12 predicted proteins | sample TergutEmb28metaG_3_FD_89872 | JGI IMG/M metagenome (GOLD analysis project Ga0123355, IMG submission 89872) | Embiratermes neotenicus P1 segment gut microbial communities from Petit-Saut dam, French Guiana - Emb289 P1 | ecosystem: Host-associated > Arthropoda: Insects > Digestive system > Gut ...
CTAAAGAAAGGAAATGTGACCGAATCGCAGTTGCATTACCTATTCGCGGGGGATTTGCTGAACCAATGTATAGGCTCAACTTTCGGATTGCGTGAAATGGGAGTGCCATTTTTTGGATTGTTCGGAGCGTGTTCAACCATGGGTGAAAGTTTGTCGCTTGCAGCAATGCTGACCGACGGCGGATTTTCTGATTATAGCGTAGCTGTGACTTCCAGCCATTTTTGCACGGCGGAACGTCAGTTTCGTATGCCACTTGAATACGGCGGGCAGAGAACTCCTACTTCACAATGGACGGTTACAGGCAGTGGCGCGGCGGTTGTATCGAAGGATGGCAGCGGGCCTTATATTCGCCAAATTACTACCGGTAAAATTATTGACCTTGGAATCAAGGATCCAAATAATATGGGAGCGGCCATGGCGCCGGCGGCAGTGGATACGCTTACGGCGCATTTTCAGGATACCGGCAGAAATCCGGGCTTCTACGACTTGATAGTGACAGGCGATTTGGGGTCGGTTGGGCGCGCGATTACGATTGAAATGATGGAGAAGAACGGATATATACTTGATAAATACGATGATTGCGGTTGTATGATTTTCGATTTGGAGACGCAGGATGTGTCAAGCGGCGGAAGTGGCTGCGGGTGCAGCGCCGCGACATTGTGCGGATATATTTTGAATAACATGAGAGCAGGGGCGACCGTCCCCGGTCGCCCGCAAATTTCACCAATTTTTAATAATGTGCTGTTTGTGGCAACCGGAGCGTTGATGTCACCGACCACGACGTTGCAAGGAGAAAGTATTCCCGCGATTGCACACGCCGTGGCGATTTCGAATGAATAATTTCTTTAATAAAATTTGTCGTTAATTCAATCAAAAAGGCGTCATATAAGTTAAACTATTCCATAAGAAAGCACGAAAACGCGAAACTTCGCCTAAAATATCTTGCGGGATATTTGAAGTTAAAGTCCGTTCGATTAACGGTGTTTCGCTTGACAAATTTAGAATTGTTTTGTGATTAGCATAAAGTAAAATTTCATTCCCGTCTTTCTCTTCAAAAGCTGCAAGTATCAACACTGCCGTACTGTTGAAATCTTCGTCGAATACGTCAACAATTGCGGTTCCTTGTCCATTTTCACCAACCACCACCGAAGTTTGAATGCCGCTTCCGTCTATGAACGGCGCAACGGCTTCAAATGTTAAACCTACCCGAACATCACTCAATCTTCTGCCATATCCGCCATGAACTGCCCATGCGCCGAACGCCAAATCAAGTATTGTTGACACGTATGCGTCAGCGTCTTCCACATTCGGCTCACCCTGTGATAAATCAGGATTGATAAACATCCAAACCGTGCTTGGAATCGGCTCTCTGCTGTGAGCAGGATTATCGTTGAACTGAATTGTTTCTCCAAAACGACGAGTAGACAAATGATGAGCGTGAGGCATAGATGGTGTAGGCACATAAACTCCGTCCGCTGAGAAATAATCTTGAAGAAATTGAAGATCAGGACGGAACCAAGGAAGATCCCCATGCTCGTGAAGTCCCGGAATAAGTGTTGCTCCCCTGCGGTCGTAAGAATTTCTAACAGGATTGCCGTAATGCGGGTGAGGATGCGGGTGAGGAGGATTACCCGGACATATACAATGTACAGGATCGCAAGAACCCGTTCCGTCATTGACAGAGCCCCAAGCTTCGTTAAACTCGATTTTAAGCACAACAAGAGTCGGCTCGCCTGTTATAGGAACATCGGTAACAACAGGGTTAAACCAATTCGGATGCCATTCGTTAATAAATCCTGACGCGTCCCAACGCGCGTTAGGTGCTGCTTCGGAGCCCAAAGGCGGCATTTCTCCGTTCATGAACGATGCGTCACCGTATAATCTTGCCGCATGAAGTCCCCAATAGTTGCCTGAATAACCTTGCCCTACATAAGAATCTCTCCAATCAACTCCCGTTTGAAATCCCTCTCGTTGAAACGAGCCGAAAGCAATTGGTGTGTGCATTCCCCAATCCGCAGTACGGTGCGGTAACGCGAAAACAAAGTGTTCTCCTGCAATAGGATCCATAACAACACTTACCCACATCGTTGTTCCCGGTGCACCGATTCGCCGGCGATATCCTTGCATTCCATCATATGTGATATGTGTCTCCAAGCCGTCCCGCCCTGTAACTGTTCGGTTAAATGTGCTATCCGCAGGTACTCCGCCAAAGTTGTGTAGATTAAATCTCTTGCCAAAGTTCAATTCAGTTCGGCTAATTCTTAAATAGTTATGTGTTGAAATTAATCCGGGAATATACATCGGATTATCATTAGACACGAGAAGACTATTATTAAACGGAGCACCGCGAACAAGGTTGATGCTTCCGCCGTAATGATTAAGTAAATAGGCATTTTCCATCCCTGTCACAACAGGGGGAGAATTTGTTTGGTATATATGCGTGCCGGTTGGTAAATCGCTCCAATCGCTGAGCGCTAGCAAATTCGGGTCAAATCGGGGCGGTAAAACACGAAAACGAACTCGATATTCTCCCGCAACCACCACGCTGTCTTGGAGAATTCCCGTTGGATCAACGGCGATTGCAGTGATTGTAATGTTTTGCCCAAAACCGATTGTGATTGGTGAGTTAGGATTGAATAAATAACTTGTTCCCGGAATTGGTCGAGTTCCGTCCAAAGTATAATAAATTCGAGCGTTCGGAGTTTCTGATATTAATGTAACTTCGACAGGCGCGTCAAAAGTTCCGGGTGCAATGTTCGAGACAGGTGCAAATGTGCGGATTGTTCCGTCGTCATAAAACGGCGTAACAGCATCAAAAGTTCGCCCGACCCGGATGTCGCCGAAACTGTTGCCATGTATAAGATCAACCATCATTCCGCGGAAAGTAACATCAAGTATTGTGCGAATTTCCACATCAGGGCTTGCGGGTTTTCCTGCTGAAAGGTCAGGATTTACAAACATCTGAATAATTGATGGGTCAGCTAACCCCGACGCAATTAACTCTCCGTCACCGCCGCCCGAAAACATTTCTTCTATTTCCGCTCGGAAAATAGCTTCGTAATCAGCGATAACGCTATTACGAACATCTGTGTGGTCCAGTACATTAAAAAAGAAATTTTGTAAGCCATGTCCTTGTTGATTTATTATATACCACGAACCTATATTGCCTCTAATCGATCGGTCGGGAGATAACCAATGAGCAGGAGGATTCCATCCCGGAAAATATGACGCAATATCTTCTGCTGCGCGAGCTAAAACGTCGGCAGGATCGTGGTTGTTTGCCCACGGATCGCCAAGAAGCCAATCGTTGTGGATGATACCTTGAAGTCTGCTCCATTCAACGCTTAATCGGTTTGATACAGCTTCATTAATTCTTGTTTCAACCATTTGAAGAATGTCTTGCTCTGAAAGTTCCTCGCCGGGAGCGTCAAGTTGTAGTTGTATCAAATCTTCCAACCAGTCGTTTAGCGCACCTTTAGTGGATCCCACAGGAGTTCCGAATTCGATTCTGATTACAACAAATCCGGGGTTGTTTGCAGGCACATCAGACACAACGGCGTGATTCCACGCAGGATTCCAGCCGTTCCAAACACCGAATTGACCGGGTGACGCGCTGTATCTGTTGGGCGGAGCCTCGTTTTCCATTGCCGAAGCGCCGCCGAAAAGCCGCGATGCGTGAAGCGCCCAATTATTGCCTGAATGGGTTGAGGGTTTAATGTTCCAATTGTTTATGCCGAACCCTTCAAAATTTCCCCAAGCGATTGAATAACCATCGTCATTCATCGGGTTGCCGACAAGCGGCCTATTTGTAAGAGCCACAAGATTACTGACTCCCGGGTGCGTGTCCATCAACATACTAAGGTATAACACCGTTCCGGGCCGGCCAATACTTCCGTCAGCAGTTAAAAAATCGGCAAACGGACCGTTACGCCTTAAATCAAACGCTCTCCAAATACGTGAGCTATTCCAACGAACGTTTCCGTGAGTGATTGTCAAATAATTCGGCGACGTTTGAAGTAAAGGATGAGTTAAAGGATTTTCATCATTCGCAGTGACGGTTATTCCCCAGCCTGTTGCGAATTCTGCCGCGCCAAAACCAAAACCCGAACCGCTCAACTGTTCGGAGGTAATAGTTCCCAACGGCAAGTCATTGAATCCGTCATGTGCAAGCAAATCAAGGTCAGTCCATTCACCTAACGCTTGAATTGGCGCAAAGGAAAACGCGCCGATAAATCCGATTGACACTAACATTGCGATTGCTAAAACCACAGATAAAATCTTTTTAAAATTTATCATCATTTTTCTCCCCCTTATATCTCTTGCGCTTTGCATATAATATGTAATTATAACTCATTTCACAAATTGTTTCAAGTAACATTGGTGACTTGTTTGAAAAATACTTATTCGCGTCTTGCGTAAAATTTATAAATATGGTATACTTTCGTTAATAAGATACTGCCGGATGTGATGCTATATCCGAAAATGTATCATGTTATAGGAGGAGATTTTAAAATGAAAAAAAGATTTGCAACAATGATGCTAGCAATGCTTTGCGTATTTTCGATGCTTTTAACCATCATTCCTTTTGGAGCGGTCTTAGCGGAGGCAGAATCATCCGCCGGCATTTTATTAGCGCATGACGGATTTGACGAACATCCGCCGGGGACTTTTATAGCGCAGGGTACTAATCATACCGCACCAATGTTTGCTCAAATGGGTACGGGTTTTAGTGGCACCGGCTTTAATCATTATTATACTCCGAGACTTGAAACCACCCCGCCTATGATATTCCCGGGTTTAGAATCAACATTGGGGTTTATTACCGGTACGTCAAGGGTTGAATGGGGCAGGATTGCAAGGCCGGGTTTTGGGAAAAATTTTGATTTGAATGTTTTTGATGATTTCCGTCACGAAAATAACTATATTGGCAGACCGGGGACGACTTTATGGGTAAGCGCGGTGATGAACCCTAACGGTACACAACATCACTTAATAAGTCTCGGGATTGATAATGCCGGTATACAGCCCTTAATAGCGTTCGGAGTTTTTGGTGAACTGTGGGAATATGAGCAAGGCGGGGTCGGTAACATCATTCTCGGCACAAGCTCTAATGGGCAATGGGGACTTCATGTCGGGAGATTTTACGATGATGCATCTATTATGAACGATGAGCCGCTGCCAACCCGTAATGCCGGCGGTGTGTTTCCCACAGTTGCGCAATTTCCTAACCAGTGGGTTCCCAATTTTCTAAATCCCGTAACGAACTCTGCATTAGCTGCGCCTAACGGAGAACCGGCTTTGGTTGTAATTAAAATAGAGTTTGGAGAGAATCCCGTTAATCATACGCGTGGGGTTGACTATTGGTTCGGTTTACGCGGAAATGCAGGACAACTTGCAGATTTGGCCGCTTTTCAAGCAGGAACGGCAGAGAATTATGCGGATAGGCTTGCCGCCGCAACGGTAACCCCGACTACTGTTAGTATGTTTATAAACCCTGATATTGCGTCCGGACAAGAGCCGACTAACCCGGATATTGTGGTATCCACCATATTAGATGTTGCGTTTAACAGTTATAGTCCTTTTGCTCCGAATGGTCGCGGAATCGGTAATTTTAGAGTTGGTACAAGCTTTTGCGCGGTTGCGCCTGCGGGCGGAGTTGTAGTTCCGCCGCTCACTATTCAAATACCTCGATACGGCGTAACGCGCGGCGAGAACGGAAGTGTAACAGTAACGACTAATCGCGCTTTGGATGTTGATGAAGTATTGATAGCCGCGCTTTTTGATGAAGATGGTTGGTTTTTAGGAGCAAATACAAGTCGAAGAGAAGTAAGCCCTCACGTATATGCCATTGATATTGCTATACCTGAAAACGTGGATAGAGTTAGGGTTTTCGCTTGGGATGGATTAAATACGATGAACCCGATTGCAGGCGTTGCTGACTGGCCGCCACCAACGGTTATAGAGGAGTTGCTTGCGGAAAGAAATCTTCCCGATGCTTTCGCGAACGGTTGGAATATGGACATAAGACAGGAAGTTATAGATTTACTTACCGAAAATATGTTCGGACCGATTGCCCCTGCTCCGACTCATATTGAAGTTGTGGAGTTATTTGGCGAAGAGGCGCGTGCGATTAACCCGGCTCACGAAAACGAACGCCCTCTTCTTGAAGCAACGCGTGAATGGTTTTTCAGCGATAACGGAGTTGCCGAATATAGAAGATTTAGAATAGTCGCGCACCTTTCGCCCGATGATTACCGAGGACTTGGAATCTTAGGCTTACCGCCGGAAGAACATAAATTTGAATTTGAGGTAAACGCCTATATTCCGTTGATAGCAAGAGAACAACCTGTTCCCGCAGTTGTCTTGATTGATTTTAGGGGCGCTTTTGAACCCGGATTTTCAAGTATGCGTCAGTCGGTAGAGCGAGGAGTTGCCGTATTCTCATTTAATTATAGGACTATTAGTAATGATTTTTATTCACATAGCAATGCTTGGCATGCCCAATTTGACAATGTAGGATTAGATCGTCTGTATTTCGGACAAAATTTTCGAGATTTTCATGGCAGAACGACCGCAGATCCAAGCCAAATCGGATTTTGGGGTTGGGGTGCGTCGCGGGTTGTAGATTTGTTAGAAACGTTAGACTTTATTGATATGGATAAGGTCGCGGTATCCGGCTTTTCTCGTACCGGCAAAGCCGCTTTATGGGTGGGAGCGGTTGACGAACGCTTTACCTATGTTGCCCCAAGTGCTTCCGGCGCCGGTGGTGTATCGTTAGCAAGACCCGACCCAAGGGGCGGTTCAGGAGAAACGTTCGTTAGCGCCCTTGGTTGGAGTAGTTGGTTTTCTGTAAATGCCCAACAATATAGAAATCCCCCTCATAACGGCATTCCATCCGACTTTGATATGCATTTTGCCGTTGCGGCAATAGCGCCGCGAAGAGTATTTGCAACCACTTCGTGGGGAGACCAATTTTCCGCGCCGAGAGATGATTTTATGTCTTTGGTTGCGGCAAGTCCGGCTTGGGAATATTTGGGGTATACGGGATTTATACATCCTGACAGACTTCCCGAAGCAGGCGATAATTTCAGTGAGGGTAATTTAGGGTTAAATATAAGAGGTGTTCCTTGCCCGACCAACGGTAATTGGCATATGTTATCACCGTTAGATTGGGCGGCATTTTTGGACTTTTTCAATCCTACAGAACCTAAACCTGAAATGGTTTTGGTTTCAGCAGGGTTGAGTAATGAGCATTATTTTGCAAGTTCCTCAAATAACACCACCAACCAAGCTCCGTTTAATCCTTTCCAAAATCCCGCATTTGTTGCAGCCGCCTCAGATATATGGATGAGCGCCAATGACGGCGTTATAACTTCGGCAAACCCGCAATGGTTAGCTGTTGACCTCGGCGAAGAAAAAGAAATAGTTCATTGGCATATGGTATTTAACAATTGGGAATCAACTCGTCCGCCGAGGGATTACGAACTGCAATATTGGGACGGACCTATTAACTCGTCCGCCGTTGGATTGGCGGCATTAGACGGTGACTATTGGACAACAGTGGTTGATCCCAGAGCGGTAAGGCATAATCAACCATTAGGTAGCGGTAATAATGTTGGTGTAGCTTATGACACTAATATTAATCCAACTACTGCGCGATTTTTTAGAGTTCTATTTACAGGCAATCAAGACGGCGGCGACAATAACGTTCGTGTATTGGCATTCAGACTATATGCGTTTGAGACGTCTGCTGAATGAATACATTGATTAAAGGAGTGACTAACTATGTCATACACAGACGGCTTAGCTGCGATTAATCTCGAAATGCCGGACAGGATTCCGCGAACCGAATATTCTGCCGATCAACATTGGGATTTGGTCAAATTGGCAACCGGAATTGATGTAAATGCTCAAAGTGATTGGGAAACGCAGGAAAAAGCTAGCGCGGAGTTCCGCAAAGCTTGGAACTATGACTTTGTTTGGCGGGCGCGGATTTTTGCGGAAGATGCGTTTGGCGATAAGCGTACAAAAATGGGACACGCCGAATATGCAAGCGGAGGAACTGATTATGATGCTGAAATCAGCGCGTTATACACTGACCCTGACGAGGCGTTAAAGTTTGATCCGTTTGAGCTGTTCGGCGAATTGGATATTGCGAAAACGATAAAGTTATTTAATGATGATTACGATTATCAAAAACAAACATCTCCGAACGCGATCACTATGACCGGTGTTTATGTAACGTGTATGTCAGGGCTGATTGATTTATTCGGCTGGGATATTTTGCTTATGTCAGCAGGAATTGACCCGAAAGGTTTTGGCGAACTTACAAATCGATATACAACTTGGATGTCGCAATACTTTGAAGCATTGGCAAAAAGCGACGCGCCTGTTGTAATGGTTCATGACGATATCACTTGGACAAGCGGAGCGTTTTTGTCTCCCGATTGGTATCGGGAGTTTATCTTTCCGAATTACAAACGTTTATTCAAGCCATTGATTGAAAGCGGTAAAAAAATCATGTATACATCGGATGGAAACTTCACCGAATTTGTTGATGATGTGGCAGAATGCGGCGTAAACGGATTCGTTATCGAACCTACGACCGATATGAGTTATATAGCTGAAAAATACGGTGAAACTCATGTGTTTGTCGGCAATGCCGACACTCGAATTCTATTGAGCGGAACAAAAGATGACATTGAGCGAGAAGTCAAACGTTGTATAGGTATAGGGAAAAAATGTCCCGGATTTTTTATGGCGGTCGGAAATCACATTCCGTCTAACACACCTATTGACAACGCTTTATACTACAATGATATTTACGAAAAATTGAGTAGACGATAACACGGAAGGAATTCAACAATGACAAATCAAGAACTTGTTAAACAAACCATTGCACATAAAGAGTTAAACCGCGTTCCATATTGTATACATTTGGCGAGTTCGGGATTTTGGAAACACGCTGACGACCTAATCAAACGATACGCAACGCCGGACATTAAAAAGTTACTTAACGACAATATTGTCGACAAATGGGACGGTGTGAAGTTGGCAATTGGAAATTCAGTGTTCGGCACAAGCGCGCCGTGGTGGGATTGGCACAATCCGCCCGCGGAGTATAGCGTGAATTTTGATGCGCCGTCATATTTACTTAAAACAAGAGGAACAGGCGATTATGATGGCTTTATCGAAAAAATAAAAAGAGTTAAAGATGTAACCGGAAATTATGTGACTGTACTTTTCTTTGCCGCTCATATTGAAAAGGCGCAATTTGCGAGAGGGTTAGAAAATTTCCTTGCTGATATGGCGGGTGATTCTGAATTTACACGAAAAATTTTGGCGCAAATTATAACTAAAAATATGGCGGCGCTTGATAACGTTGTAGGAATCGAGGAAATTGACGGAATACTTTTAGGAAGCGATTGGGGAACTCAGCGGGATTTGCTCATTTCTTACGATATGTGGAAAGATTACATTGCGCCGGGTGAACGGCAGATGTATGATTTTATTAACGAAAACGGCAAAGATGTTTGGATACATTCCTGCGGGAATATCGAAAAAATCATTCCGGACTTAATTGAACTTGGTGTGTCGGTTTTAAATCCGATTCAGCCCGAATGTATGGACATATACAAAATAAAGGAAAGTTACGGAATCGACTTGACTTTTTGGGGCGGAATAAGTACACAGCAAACATTGCCGAACGGCACTCCGAAAGACGTTGTTACTGAAACAAGACAGGTTATTGAGATGATGAGAAAAGGCGGCGGATATATAACATCGTCATCGCAAGAAATTCAAGATGACGTTCCGTTTGAAAATTTATGCGCGTTGATTGACACGGCAAAGGAGTATGCGTAAAAGTTACACATCAAACTTAAAAGGAGAAATTAAGGTGAACAAATTACCGTTCAGGCAAGTACATTTGGATTTTCATACATCGGAAGCAATAGAGGGAATAGGAAACGAATTTTCAAAAGAGCAGTTTCAAGAGATGCTTAAAGTTGGTCATGTTAATTCAATCAACTTATTTGCCAAATGTCATCACGGCTGGGCTTATCATCCAAGTGAAAAGAACCAAATTCATCCGCATTTGAAGTTTGATTTGTTGAAAGCACAATTAGACGCCGCTAAGGAAATCGGTGTGAAAACTCAAATATATTTATCGGCGGGAATTGACGAAAAATTGGCAAGACGTCATCCTGAATGGCTTATCCGAAAGCAAGACGAGAGCACAGTTTGGGTACGAGATTTCAGAACGCCGGGTTATCACAAGTTTTGTTTTAATTCTCCGTATCTTGATTACTTGCTTCTACAAATCGCAGAGGTGGCACAAAACTATGAAACTGATGGGATTTGGCTGGATATTATAGCTCCCGAACCTTGTTATTGCCAAAATTGTGTAAAAATATTGATTGAGGAAAGAAAAGACATACTTGATGAAAATGCCGTATTGGAGCTTGCTGAAAGAGCGTACTCAAATTACGCGAAAAGGGTAAGAGAAACAATTCACGGAATTAATCCGGGACTTCGAATTTTTCATAATGGCGGACATATTATTCGCGGAAGGCGTGATATGGTTGCGGATAACACGCATTTAGAAATTGAATCGTTGCCAACCGGCGGGTGGGGTTATGACCATTTCCCGTTATCGGCAAGATATGCAGCAACGCTTGGTGTGGAATTTTTAGGAATGACAGGAAAATTTCATACATTTTGGGGCGAATTTGGAGGATATAAGCACAAAAACGCGCTTAGATATGAGGTTTCACTTTGTGTTGCGAACGGAGGGAAATGTTCAATTGGTGACCAGCTTGCGCCCAACGGAAAAATGGATTTTGCAACATACAAACTGATTGGTGCTGCATACAAAGAATTAGCGGAAAAGGAAGAATGGCTTGATAATGTTACGCCTGTCGCGGACGTTGCGTTGTTATCCTCGGAAGCCGTGGTTGCTACGCTTTCTACAGGGCAGATGGCGGAGGTTGGACTTGCAGACGCAGGAGCCGCCAGAATTTTGCTGGAGGGAAAATATCTTTTTAATACAATAGACTTACTTGAAGATTTTTCGAAATACAAGCTTATAATTTTGCCGGACGAAATTTTTATATCAAATGAATTGAAGCAAAAATTGAATGAATTTTTACAAAATGGCGGTAAACTCTTAGCGACAGGAAAATCAGGTTTGGATGAAAACGGAAATGGCTTTGAGTTTGATTTTGGCGCAAAATATATTGGTGCGAATCCATTTAAACCGGATTATTTTAAACCTAATTTTGAAATTGATGATATGGAAAACGCTGCTTATATATTTTATAGTGATGGTGAAAAAATTGAACTTTCAAATAGTGGAATTTCCCTTGGCGAGCGTGAAAATCCATATTTCAACAGGGAAGTTGCGCATTTTTGCTCACATATGCACACTCCCAACAGCGGACAACACGGCGGCGCCGGGATGACAAAAGGTAATGATGGAGTTTACATTGCATGGAAAATTTTCAGTGATTATGCATCAAGCGGAAGTTTGATTCTTAAACGAACGGTGCAGTACGCTATTGACGAATTATTAGGAAATGCAAAAACGCTTAAAACTAATTTGCCGGCGCAAGGTATAACTACATTGATGGAGCAGAAAGAGCAAAAACGATTTATCAATCATCTGTTGTATGCTTCTCCCGTTAAACGCGGCAAAAACATTGAAATAATTGAAGATATTATTCCGATTTATGACGTAAACGTTGAGCTGAAAGTTGAGCGAGAGATAAAAAAAGTTTACCTTACTCCGCAAAATACTGAACTTAAATTTGAGCAGTCGGGAAATGTTGTTAAATACATTATTCCGAAGCTTGAATGTCATCAAATGGTTGTTTTAGATTATTAATGAAGTTTTTTGAATAAAAAACGATAATGCGGAAATAATGGATAAGACTGGATATTCTCTCGATAAGTACGACAATTAAGGAGGAAATCATGGACTATCTACATGCATTCTGGGTTGGTGGCTTGATTTGCGCCGTGGCACAGATTTTAATAGATAAAACAAAGCTAAGTCCGGGAAGAATTTTAACTTTATTAGTCGTGGTCGGCGTTGTTTTGGGATTTGTTGGAGTTTACGCACCGTTTGAGGAGTTTGCAGGCGCGGGCGCGACTGTTCCGATTACGGGATTTGGATATGCATTAGCTCGCGGAGCGATGGAAGGAGTTCGCGAAGGTGGGCTGTTGGGAGCGTTCACAGGGGGAGTAAAAGCGACGGCGGCCGGAATTGCCGCATCAGTGTTTTTTGGATTTTTAATTGCACTTATATTTAAACCGAAGCAGAAAAAATGATACGATTAATCAATGTTTCTCATTCAAACCACAATACCGCCACGTTGGCGGTATTGTGGTTTTATTATATTATTTAAAAAATTTTTTGAATTTTTAAAAATAACTCTTGACAAAATATAAAACACGTGATATAATCAACTTGTTGAATATGAAACGAAAGGAGTATTGAACGATGTCGTTACGTCACGGACTGATTGGTTTATTGAATTATGAGCCTATGACAGGGTATGAGCTTAACAAGTTCTTCAACGAGTCGTTGGGGCACTTTTGGCAGGCAAAGGCAAGTCAGATTTATCGTGAACTTGACGCGATGGAGCAAAACGGTTGGCTTACTAGCGAACGAGTTATTCAGGACGATAAACCGAATAAGCGAGTTTATTCGGTTACAGAACAAGGCAAGGCTGAATTTATGGATTGGCTGTCAAATTTTGACCCGTTTAAGCCTGCGACCGGAAAAGGAAACGCTTTTCTAATGCGTATATTCTTCGGTGGTGAACTTGATAAGGAAAGCACTTTGGAATTATTACACATTTCCAAAGAGTATTCGCTCAAAGGCATAAATGAATTGAAAGAAATTGTTGATGAGGTGAATGGATTGATAACAGAAGAACCTGAACTCACAAATAATGCGAAGTATTGGAAATTAACAGCTTTGTTCGGTGAAATAGCCAATAAAGCAACTGCTGAATGGGCGGAAAAGGCGATTGAAATTTTGGAATCAGATTAAGGAGGAAGATTGATGAATATAATGGAAAAAAGATTAGAAGATACGATAAATGGAATGAAAAGTTTGGATTCAATTAAAAAGGTTGATGAATACGGCCTGTTTCAAATGACATATTTCGGTGATTATGGGTTTGATGAATATTTAAAAGTCGGAACGGATTTTGATGAAGAAATTGACACGACCTATGTTCCGGGAAGTGGTTGCACGATGTTTGCGGTTCGAAATGACAAAGGTGAAATTTTGGTTGGCAGAAACATGGACTTCTACCATGCCGGGAATGCAGTGTCGCCATCTTTACAAGTAAAGACCAATCCTGACAATGGATATTCGTCGGTTTCAACCATTAATCTGATATTTGCCGGATATAATAAAGATAATCTGCCGAGTGGGCTTAATCTTAATAGCGTTGACGCGCTTGCTGCGCCGTTTATGCCAATGGACGGTATGAACGAAAAGGGTGTGGCTATCGGGATTGTGGCAGTGCCGGAAGCCCAAGGTTCATCTGACGAAAATAAAGTCACGCTAAACTCTTTAGACCTTGTTAGATTAGTTTTGGATAAGGCGGAAAGCGTTAATCAAGCGGTTGAATTGATGGGGCAGTATAATGTTCACTTTCCGTACGGTATTACTTGCCAGTATCTTATAGCAGACGAAAGCGGAAAGTCGGTGATTGTGAATTTTGAGGGCGGAGAAATGATAGTTACCGAAGTTGAGGAAGATTATCAAATTTGTTCAAACTTTGCGGCATGTAATCCGGAAAATCGCGAGGGAGCTTGTGAGTATGAACGATATGATAAGGTTAAAGCCGCAATCAAAAGTAACGGCGGAGTTTTAAGTGATACGCAGGCGGTTGATTTACTTGTGGAAGTCGGCGGATATAACAGAAACGCTGAAACGGGCGATAAATTCGACATTTTACAATGGTCGGCGGTGTATAATCTTACAACGCGAGAAGGTGTAATTTTTGCTAATCGCAAAAAGGATAGCTTAATCAAATTTGATATAAGATGATATAAGGATTGAAAAGAGGATAGTGCAATGCTATTTCTAAGTTTAAATAAAATCAGAAAAAAAGGAGATAAAACAATGAATGTTTTAGTAATAAACGGTTCGCCAAGGAGTGAAAGAAGTTCTTCTATGAAGTTAACACGCGCGTTTTTGGAGGGCGCAGGTTGGACAGACGCGGAAATAATTGACGTTTCCAAGCTGAACGTAAAAGGTTGCACAGGTTGTTATTCCTGTTGGGAAAAAACGCCGGGAAAATGTGTGCTCAATGATGATATGGCGGAGATTTTACCGAAAATTGTTGAAGCAGATGTGATGATAACATCGTTTCCGTTGTACGGTTGTTATTTCCCGGGTCAGTTGAAATGTTTTATGGACAGAATGTTGCCGTTATCTATGCCGTATATGGATAAAGATGCCGAGGCGGGCGGTCATCCGACTCGATTTGACCTTTCGAAAATTCGGTCGGCTTATATTTCAACCTGCGGATTTTGGACGGCAGAGGGGAATTATGATTTGTTTACAAAATTGTTTGAGCGAGTAGGAAATGAGGTTAATCATAAAGAGTTTTGCGTATTTGCCGGGCAGGGCGGATTATTCGATATGACCGAAGATATGCCCGAACTTAAAGAAATAATCGATGCATATTTGGACACGGTGCGCCGCGCGGGGAAAGAGTTTGCGGCAGGGAAAATCGAAGAGGATACGCAAAAGTTGCTTGCTGCGCCGATGATTCCGCGCGAAATGTATGAACAAGGCGCAGACGAATCTTGGGATATTCAGTAAGGGAGAGATATTTATGACAGTAATTAACGTTAGACAAAATCCTGAGTATAAGGATTTAGCCATTACTTACATCCAAAAACAATGGGCAAATCGGCGGAATAAAAAGGTTTACGAGAATTGTATCTCACATAGTATTGATGCGGAAAATTCGTTGCCCGTTTGGTATTTACTTATGGATTCTGAAACAATTATCGGATGTGCGGGATTGATAACAAACGATTTTATCAGTCGTATGGATTTGTGTCCGTGGTTAGTTGCGCTTTTTATTGATAAAAAATATCGCGGGCAAAACTTGGCGGAGTTACTTATCTCTCAAATTAAGAAAGATGCTACGAAAATAGGGTTTGATAAATTATACCTCAGCACTGATTTTGACGGATATTACGAAAAATTTGGATTTTCTTATATCGGCGATGGATATCACCCGTGGGGAGAAAGTTCTCGTATTTACGAATTTGGAAAGGAAAATGCTAAATGATTAAAATGACTAACATAGAAAAACAATTCGGCAAGCAAACGGTTTTGACTGACGTAAACTTCAATGTCAAAGAGGGCGAAATTTTCGGCTTACTCGGACCTTCCGGAGCGGGGAAAACCACTATTATAAATATTCTTACCAATCAATTAAAAGCAGATAACGGCAGTGTTGATGTAAAAGCAAGTCCGCACGAAATTGGAATTATGTTAGATATAGGCGGGCTTTATCCGCATTTGAATTGTTTGGAAAACTTAAATCTATATGCAGGAATTTATGGCTTGCCCAAAAGTAAACCGATGGAAGTTCTTGAAACGGTTGGACTTAAAGACAGCGCCAAGAAAACAGTGGCAAAACTGTCTCGGGGCATGACACAAAGACTTGCTCTTGCTCGCGCAATTTTATTTTCGCCGAAGCTGTTGTTTTTAGATGAGCCTACCTCGGCGTTAGATCCCGGAACATCAAAAGGAGTTTGTAAACTCTTGCAAGAGCTTCGCGAGCAAGGTGCGACTATATTTTTGACCACTCACAATATGGATGAAGCATTAAAACTTTGTGATCGTATCGCCCTTTTGCATGATGGCAAAATTATCGAACAAGGTAATCCGAATGAAGTTTGCGAACGTTATAACGCCGTGCGAACTGTGCCGGATTTAGAATCGGTGTTCTTACAATTAACGGGGGTGCAACTATGAGAAACATTAAAGCCATATTTATCAAACAATTTAAAAGTTTTTTCAAAAATCCGGCTATGTACGGTACTCCCGGAAGTTTTTTACTTATACCATTTTTATTGTTGATGCTTACCGACGCGGGGGACGCCAGAGCGATTATTGTTTCGCAGTTTGTTCTTATGTTCGCAGGGATTTCAACGATAGGAAACGCATCTTACGTTATTGGCGAAGACCGTTCTACAATGAATTTGCGATTTATGGGAATGGCAGGAGTTAAGCCGTATCAATATCTGCTTGCCACAGCAGCAGTATTCTTGATTGTATCACTCGGAGTTTTATGCTTATTCGGGCTTATGGCGGCGTTTTCGGGCGAGGTTATGCTCCATTTTCTGATTTTTTGTATGCTCGGAATAGTATGTTCAATATTGCTCGGTGTAACACTCGGTTTATCCAAACTTGCGCCGTTTACAATGATTATAGCGTTAGTTCTTGGTGTTGGCCCTACTTTTGCCGTTGCTAACGAAACTTTGGCGAATATGTTTCATTTCACTTATGTTCAACAGATGAACATTTTCATTCGGCAGACCGGCGGAGCAATTATTCAAATGCCTGACGGCACGATTCAAGCACTCGAGGGGGTTACCACGTTCCCTAACCAATCACTTCAAATTATGTTGGTTAACGCTGCGGTATTACTTGTATTTTTCATCATTACAAACGCGAGACATGGACTTGACGGCGAAAAATTAGCAAAAAGAAGAAGTTGAATATTAGATATGGAATCAAAAAAACCTTGTATATCAAGGTTTTTTTTGATTTGTGAAAAAAAAAAGAATATTTTTGAAAAAAAGTATTGACAAAGGGGATGAATGGTGATATAATTGCTATTCGTGACGTTGAGCGAGACTTGTCCGATGTATAGTCGAAGGTTTGGCAGGCGTTGCGGAAATGAATTTTAGTCAGATGCGAGCAAGGCAAGGCACGCAAGGCGAAAAAATGTGAGCATACGATGGTATGTGACCATTTTAGAGACCGAAGCGTAACGAAGTATGGCGAAGCATATGGCGAAAATGAGATGATATTTGAAAAGTAAATAGTGTGAAGAGCAACCAGAGAGACAAAAAAGTCTCTCATCACAAAAATTGCCCGATTGTTTAGAGATAAACAATCAGTCAATTCCAAAAAAAGACCTTCGTGATGTCAGTCGCGAGGGCAACACACTTCTACCCAGAAGTAAATCTTTGATAGTTTGAGTAAACTATCGGACGTTAGTGTTTAAGAGCTAACAGACAATCGATAATAAAAATCTCTGAGGAGATTTTAAAATTTTATTCGAGAGTTTGATCCTGGCTCAGGACGAACGCTGGCGGCGTGCCTAACACATGCAAGTCGAACGGACCTTGTAGGACCGGCGGTCTTCGGACCAAAGGACCTA
>Ga0123355_10006406_pt1 | contig 17432 bp, 6 predicted proteins | sample TergutEmb28metaG_3_FD_89872 | JGI IMG/M metagenome (GOLD analysis project Ga0123355, IMG submission 89872) | Embiratermes neotenicus P1 segment gut microbial communities from Petit-Saut dam, French Guiana - Emb289 P1 | ecosystem: Host-associated > Arthropoda: Insects > Digestive system > Gut ...
CAGAACAATCCGGGCCATTCCCCCCCCCCCCCAACTCACTTCTTGATTATCCATCTTAATATTATTCTCCCACCTACGCCTGGGACTTCCAAGTCTTTCCCTCAGGGTTCCCCAGCATAAAACCTATATGCACCTCTGCTCACTCCCATACGTGCTGCATATCCCATGTACCTCATTCCTCTCGATTTCATTATTCGAATAATATTTGGTGAGGAGTAGGCCTACAAGCCATTAAACTCTTCATTATGTAGTCTTCTCCCCTCCCTGCTATCTCATGCCTCCTAGAACCAAATATTCCTTCAGCACCCTATTCTCAAACACCTCTTCCCTCAATGTGAGCAACCATATTTCACACCCCTACCAAACAAGAGGCAAAACTATAGATCTGTATATCTTAATCTTTATAATTTTTTAAATCCAACTGGAAGAAAAAAGATTCTGCACCGAATGATAGCATTCCTTGATTCTGCTCTTAATTTCTTCGCGAATAGAATTTTGATTCGTTAAGGTTGTTCCCCTAATATCTGAACTGTTAAACCCTTATAAATTAACTACTATCAGTCTTTATATTGTGACTTCGCCCTGCATTCTGATCTCGAGACACGACCATGTACTTAGCTTTATCAGCATTTATTTCTAGACCAGTTTCCTTACCAACAATTACTAAAGCTTCTGTGTTTATTTTATAGTATTACACTTCCGCCCAGTATATAAACATCATCAGCATAAACTATAAGCTGGCATGTATCATTTAATTTCAAGCAGTCCTGTTTTACGTGAACCATCCTAATGGCATACTCTAAATCAAAGTTGTAAAGCAGTGGTGATAGAGCATCTCTTTCTTTCAAACCTTTCTTGAGAGGAAATATGTCAGAGAAAAGTTTGCCTACCCGGACTGTACTATACATTTCATTCAGCCACATTTTCGTTATCCTTTCCAGTTTCATACAGACAACAAACTCAACGAGAATGCTATATAAGACCTCCCTCCTAACTGAATCACAGGCTTTCTTGAAGTCTATAAATAGCTGATTAACTGCATCAGTTTATTCCCATTTTTTTTTCTCAAGTATTTGACGAATGCAGAATGCATGATCAGTAGTTGACCTGTTGCGTTGAAGTCCACATTAATGATCCCCAATAACTTCCTCTGCTATGGAGTTATCCTTGACAGCAGGATGTTGGATAAAATTTTGTACTAAGTTGACAAAGTGATATGCCTCTATAATTATTAAAGTCCTTTTTGCCTCTCTTGTTGTAAATAGGTACAATGATGGATTCCTGCTTCTCCTCAGGCAATTCTTCCTTATTCCAAATAGAATTACTAAGTTCTGGATCTCATAGCGAATTGGCCTACACCTGCTGTTATAAATTCTTCTGGGATTTGATCAATACTTGGTGATTTGTGTCCTTTTAGTTTTCTGAACGTCAAAACCACTCGGCTGAGGCACCAGTGGCTCTGCTGTATGTATTTCTGTCTGACTAACATCATTAACGCCATGTACATTCAATAGCTGAGTGAAATGGTTTCTTTACCAGGTCAAAGTACTGTGTGGGTCTGTAATCAAATCACCCTTCTCATCCTTTGCTATCTATATTAGTTCTAAGCTGATAACCCTTATTTTTGATCTTACTGTTACTTTAAATTTAATCAATTTTAGCTTTCAGATATTCCCTCTCTTTGTTCCTGAAATGTCTACTAGCCTCAAGTCCTACACTCTTTAGATTATTTGCTTTGCTTTGTTTTGCATCCTGTGACCGCTGCATTTTAAGCTGTTTCTTGTGATCTAATAATCGCAAACATTCATCAAACCATGATTTATGCTGCTTCAATTCGTATAGACCTAGACTGTCTTTAGCTGAGAATGTGATATTCTCTTTAATATTTTACCCCGCCCTATTTATGTCCTCGCAACCATTTAGCTTCTCCACATCTGCAAACCTTAATCTGTTACGCAGTTAACCTAGACAAAATATGTTGCAAAAACTATTTTACCAAGTAAGAAAATGAGATGGTTCTACGAACTGACTTGAATATAATTCGAACCTACGTATATGTAAGCATGAGCCGAGTACACTAATAAGTGAGTCTTATTTCTTTTTCGCTGCTTCAGTATGAACTCACTGTACGGCTGGATGTAGACTGTGAAAATACTTATTACATTATTTCAGATAAACCGTCTTGTTACAGAGAGGTTGTTTTTTGACTAAAATTGACAGCTGAAAAATATTCACGTGCAAGCTTCCTGTATTTAAGTACGGATTAAATTTTTTAATCTTGTTGTGTTTAGTTTCACAAAGAAGTGTAATCACTTCAGTCAGCGGATGAATTGAGGCCTCCCACTACTGACTGAATATTTTGAAGCCCATAATTAAAAAAAGGTACTTAAAGATAACGTCGACCCGACGAGCAGAGGCAACAGACTTCTCTGGAAAGAACAATATATATCTACCAGACCACACAGCGTCATGTGCAAGAGGACAGTCACTATCAATCTATTCCTACTTTACAAAAACATATTGAGTATCCATGGTAATATGAGCCGGTTACAGCAGTTCAGGTAAACTAATGTAACAGCTGTTGTAAATTAAAGGAAATGTGTTATACCATGTCTGTCACTGACTCTTCCACTGATAACACGTACATTTGATTCACTACTGAGTAGTTTGAACTCTAAGGGATATTTCTTTAAACATGGAAGCAGTAAAGGTGCAAAATTCTAGAAAAACGGTAGGTACGAGGTCAATAACAATGGTCCAGAAATTAGGTCTTTCTGCAGTTAAATACTGCTGTATAATTATAATTTAATGCGAGTTTAATTTCCTGTTATTCTCGAAACGAACACGAAACATTGAAAACACTGAACATGGCCTCCTTCGTAGAGTGTGAACGTTGCTCGGGAAAGAAGCAACTTTGCCGCGCTAAATACGAGAGTAATTTATCTGGTCATGGTCGAAGTATTACGAGTATTACAAACTAAACATAACTTTGCATTACTAGCTTGGTAGCGCTGTCGAGGTAATTTAGATTTTACTTTCCTGCGGAAATGAATAACAAACCAACATAATTCCGAAAAACAAATAATGCCCTGCGTACATTTATTATGTGATGATTATCGACAAGTGTTCTGAGAGTCATACAAAACCCACAGCTACAGTATGGGGGAAAAATAGGGAGATTTTCAGTGATCCAACAGACGGGACATTATACACAGCGGAGAAATTTCGGGCATTGCGAATCCTGTGACTTACGTGGAATCTTTTAACATTTCCACTGTAGGTCGATAGTGCTGCACTCTTGACGTATATTTATTCTACGCAGGTTGATTTTGACGAGTTGAAGGACAGTTTGTTAATTTGTGGTAAAGAAGACCTTTTATGTTATGTTTGTTTAACGTTGCCGAATCCAACACGCTTTGAATGCGAGTGATCAGTGACTGTTGAATTAAGAAGTCTTAACTTTTTGAAATGTTGCAAAAAATGGCCCTAGTAATGGACACAAGAATTTATTAATATGGGATGTATCTAAAACGCTTTGACTAATTTATGGAGTGAGTTTCTCACACCAAATCAAGGTAACAAGTTTGTATCAGTATGTGTCCGCAAAAGTTTAGTTTTCGAGGTACATTCCCCAAATTCGGTCGATCTCAGTCCTTAAGATTTTTGTCTGTGAGGAGACTTAAAAACTCAGATTTGTTCAATTCCAAGTTAATATAAAGAGACACTTCACCAGTGCACTTTTTTGTCTGTCATACCAACCGAAACTGCCCCGGGACCATTGAAAGTGTAAGACAATCCCACATCAAACGTGTCCATACGTGCATTGATTGACGTGAATAATATTTTGGGCGTTTGTTGTGAATTGTGACTTGCTAAACAACAATAACTCAACAGTTATTAAATTGGGAACATGTATTAAATGTATAATGTCAGAAGTAAGTAAAATATTACATATTTAAGGTATTAGTACTGAATATATTATTTCAATTAAACTCCAAAACCACTCATTCTCGGACAGATGTTTATATGAACGTTTGTTTGCTTTGGTGTAACTCACTCTTGGCTTTCGAGCAAGAACCTTAGGTATAGTCTGTACGTATGCTTTGGTATTGTACTATAAATATGGCAGCCCTCCAGGTAAGAAAAATAAAAACAATCATCTGCAATTTTGGACCCCACAACTGGGCCACTTTCGCAACCTGCTCGCACAAGTTCCCCCCCCCCCACCCCCTTAACTGTTGCAGCCTTAAATATAGTTCTGCATAAAATACATATGCGACCGGTTTAAGCCCTGACAAAGGTATTCAAAATGGGCTCCGGGTTACTTTACCAAACCAGGGCTGCTCGGTTCTACGATTAATCTTACTACAGCTTCCTAGCATGTCTACTTTGGAGTAATTCATCCTTCGTTCAGAGCTGACTTAACATACTTCATTATTAAAAGGCGCTACAATATTTAAAGTCAAGGTGTATTTAAAATTTGCATTGCATGTGTCAATATTCACCAGCCTTCATGCAAGCATCGTGATTTTGAGGGGTTAGAAATCTGTCCACGCAGCGAATATGCTCGATATCTTCGGGTCGCAACATATGCGACTAAGTCTCGAAAACATGTAGGTCTATTTGCATTATTAAATAATGAAGTCCACTTCTTGTAGGCGTCATGGCTCCCTCGGCTCTTTATCTCCTCATATACTTACTGTATATAGTTCCTGCAGTGGACGTGATGCAATTCATTGGACGCGACCCCGAAATGTTGGGGTCAATTTCAGGGCAGTTCAGGTAGGCGAAATGGGTGTGGTTTTTTTCGTGATATGTTTCGTTTTACCTGTCGGTCGTCATTCCCGGCTAGCTGTTTTCGTTTCTGCCACTAGAAGCCACCTAGCACTCATAAGACACTCTGAAAACTTGTTATTCAATTGGAGTTCTGCATTTGACCCAGCAACTGGACGTTTAAAGTAAACCAGAAGGCGTTGGTGCTTTCAGTCACAAGCGGAGGCCTGGTTTCAGTTCACAGCTGTATAAACTTGACATTTAGTGGGCAAAGTGGTACTGCAGCGGATTTCTCTTAGAAAAAATCTGTCTTATCTTGCCACAGTTACGGTTGCACCAATGTTCTGCATTCATTTATCGGGGGACCGGAACAGAGGGTTCTGTTAAAAATATTTGAGTTATTTTTACTAAAACTGCAGATGAATAATTTTGTGAGGTCTAGCAAGTAACAGTTCTTTGCGATGTCTGATAGTCACTAAAAAAACTTATGTGAATGTACCAAGTGATGTTCAGTTGTCGGAAGCCCAGAATTGGTTTTCATTAAAGGATATTCATTACGGATATTAAATAAATTTTCCATTTCCCTTAGTGTTTAATGTGTTCTCTGAATAAACGAAAATTTTTTCCATAAACGCCACTAATTTTTCTTGTCATGGAAGCGTAATGGTGATCGCAGTAACCGCACGGTCTAAGGTGTGGGTCTGCGTCCGCTTGCTTGCTGGGATTTCAGGTTCGAATCCCGGCGGGTTATGGATGCCTGTCTCTTGTCAGTGTTATATATTGACAGGTATAGGTCTCTGCGTCGGGCCGATTACTCGCCCAAAGGACTCATACCGCGTGTTCTGTTTCTGAGGGTGATTGTGACATCCCGATAATCAGGAGGCCCTAGACTAATAGGGACTCTTGCGCCATGGAAAGAAACGGAGGCGTGTTTCTCTGTTTCCGCATAGTCGGTGCAGAGACTGTCTACGGTCTCGAAGACCCGGCTGTCTAACACCGGTCAAGACTGCTTTTGTGGCCCACCTAGCCCCCTATTCACTGGGTACCGGGTTCTCTGTCTGGGGTGGAGCGGCCAGGTCGTGTATTTGATCTTTCGCCTGCGTCTAGTGCCCAGATTAGGAGTGAGTGGACTGTACCCTTACCTCTGTAAGCCTGCATGGCGTAGACAGGGACAGTTTTGCCTCTTTATGGAGACGTAATGTTTTCTGCTAGGTAGCAAATGAACTTCTACTTCATATCACTTTAGTTTCCTTACAAACATCGCTGTTTAATATTTCTAGCTTCCATCATCAATAACTTGTAATTCGTGTTCTCTCTTACCTAAAAATTCGTCCCCTCTCTCCCTTTCGGAATATTCTACCCATGCTTCCTGCGTTTCTCATTCTCAGATTCTACAGAAGACGACTTGTGGTTTGTAGCCTAGGACATAAAGAAACCACGCAGTAGTTCTAACAAGGAGGCACTTCTACAAATGTAATTTTAGTGTGTGTTAGTGTTGGTTTATACGGGTACATAATATTCCTAAGTCCACTTCGTTCTTTTCTTTCCGACTTTTTCTTCTCTAACACGTGACTTCGTTTAAGAGAGCATAGGGACTATATATCCTCCTAGGTTTGACTTGAAAATTCTGACTATCTTTCAATTTCTGCCGCTTTTAACTTCACACACACTTTCTATTTTCTTCATTCTTTTGTGCTGACTTTTGTGGTCGTCCAGAGACCGACTTATAGATAACCGTACAACGAAAGCTGTGCATTAACAAATTTTAACAGAAGGAGAGCATATTTGTCTTTCGAAACTCCCAACTGATTACTGAGTTTCTGTCCATTCAACCCTGATTTTGTGTGTTCATGAACAGCATGCTGAGAAGAATAACTACACCGAATAAGTATGAATAAAAAGAGGATGGCAAATATTACATACGTAAAGAGTTTCGTATGTTTTACTAATCAAAAATTGTATGACTTACAAGCTGGGGTATAATGAGACAGTCGAGGTTTTGTCCACGCATGTGAAACTTGAGAAATGAATAAAAAGTTTTGGTCGGAAAATTGAAAGACTAATATTTTAATGAGTAAAGGAAGAAAGAACTATAAGTTAAAACTTTAAAATACGAAACCGTTTTTAGGCTTTAATCTTTATCAATACCGTTATGCGAACAGATAAAGAGATTATGTTGTTACTGATGGTACTTGAACCGATGCTAGAGGTCACTTTATCTCCTCACTTTAATGTTAATTTTCCGAAGTTACTGTTAATGACAGCAAGTAAAATGTAAATACTAATAACGACTTCAAGTCTGCGCCGTCGCATTCACAGAGATTAATTTTAGTGTAATTTTAGGTAGATAAATATTTGCATCTTATCTTTGTGCACAATTAAATCCTACATATTACAGTGTTTATTTACCTTTAAGCAGAGCAGACTCTACTCGGCTTTATACATCTGTTTGTCTATTAAAGATAGTTTTATGACATATAGCTAATTTTGTCCTTTGCATGTTTCTTCTCATAATTACAAACCTTATCTACAAAAAGCGTCTCTGTATAATTAATGCGTTTTTCGTGTCGTATATTTACGTTTCTATGCCGCTGCTCCATCTTCTGTGTACGGATGTTTTAAAAAGAAAGTTAGTACTAACCATAACACCACTGTTTGTTGTTGCTTTTGTTTCCACAGTTCCCGCAACGTGGCTATGGCGATGGTGGAAATTATCCCAACTCAGCCCGAGGGAGATATAGGGTGAGTTTGTCTTCAGATATATTACATTACAATGGACATATTACTTAGAGAAGAAACTGAAATTGTATGCACAATTTAATGTGACAGGTACAAAACTATCCGTTGATTATGACATACCATTCATGTAAATGACTACCAAACAGCGACACGTGGTTTTTATGCGCTTACAGTCATTGCCTTAAATTAAGGTAATGTTATTAATAAACCATACATTTTTTCGTGTCACTTCACACTTCGGCTCGACTGTACTAAATGACGAAAATACTTTTTATGTAGGAGGAATTTGTATGGTAAAAAATATTTTGTATTCTGAACTGAAATTTAAGATTATGTTCTTTATAAATGCAATGTCCTCTGATCTCTTGCATAGTTGTCAGCAGGTCCAAAAATCTGCTATATCCTTCTACAGAATACTGAATTTCGCTGCATCAGCTAATATACGAAAAATAAAAGCGTGCTTTGAATAGATATCATAATTATGTAATTGTTACAAGTCCTTACGTGGAATGTAACTTGTAAAATATTGATAACGTGGTTTATTACGTACAATACCGTGGAATCACAACTCGCCCCAGATGTCCGAGTCTCTTCCTTCGAATAGCCTCTCGCAGACGTCGCGGCGTGCTGTAGTGGGCGTTCGTGTCGATTGTTATGCCCCGAGTATTGAATTCAACATTGTTGACTCCTTGCTTATCCCAGAATGCAAGTACCTTAACGTTCCCGGAAAAATTAGGCACTTTGAAGTTTTTATCCGCCTGAGAACTTTGGTGTTTCTACTGTCTTTCAGCGTGTTTAAGGGTCAGTTGGCATAACCATGTCTACTCACATGTAACAAGAATTCCAGGAACGTTTTCCTACTTTTGTAAACGTTGAGATTTAGAAATAGAGTCTCGAAAACACGATCCTTTTGTTCTTCCGACAGATATCTGTGCTTTCGGCAGGCACGCATTTTGCGGTGTGCCAGTTCTTCGTGGACAATGTTTTGTACAATTCCGGTGGAGACCTCCAATGCGGCAGACGAATTTCGAATTGTGATTGGCCGACGTTCCGGAATCGGTTCCTCCATCCTTTTTACCTTCATAAATATCTCTGGTATACTGGGTAGACCAGTTCGATCATCACGATGGATGTAAGTTAGACAGTTTTCGATCCCTCTGCACCATTTTCTGATACGCTGAACTCTCATTGCAACATCACTATACACCTTACAGTCAATTGGTGATGAACTGTGGAGGAAGAATATTTGACATATAAAAGGCGAATCGCAGAAAGAAATTCGTGGAAACAAGTTTCCAATGTCGCCACTGCACATTAACTTATCCTTTGAATCTCAACTGACTTACTGACTCTTGCGCCAACTGTTACACGTTGTGTTAACCCTACAACAATTGTGCATCCTGCCTAAGAAACAGTGTGAATAACACAGAAGTTAAAGGCTAGGGAACTTTTCTTGTTGAATATTATCCTAATAGTAGCCCATGCTTTATTGGATAGTAGGAGTGTCCGGCTATACCATCCCGACTCTAACTTCGTGGAACAGCCTGCTGTACTTTATAACTGTCTAGTATCGACACTGTTGTTTCTGAGGTGAATTTAATATGAGGGATTAATAGCTTTCGGTGTAAATGAGTTTGGGGATTTTGCCCACCAATGGTATCCGAAGAGAATACAGGTTTTTGGGACATGGACCCTTTTCCGTCCTCGGGTGTAGGTGGGAAACACTTTTAAACAATTCCCCACGGCCATTTCGGTCGCAGAATCACAAGAGGTATAATGTAAGAGAGGCTTTCTTTTCAGGATAACTTGGTAAAATTAGGGTAAAATTAACCATGTCAACGCCATTAAAGCATATATGGGGAATATTCAGACGGCTGGACACATTCTTAACCTCGGTGTGATTGGTCAACATCGCACCTAGCCGCTTTCTCTCCGGGAACACTCTGCCCCCTCCAATTTACGTAAGTCTTTACTTTTGCCGGTATTCGAACCCTGGATCTTCCAGCCTGTAGCTTTGTCTGCACGCCGAGTTAATTATCCTGGGATCTTCAGGATAACGAGATGATGAAAGGTCTACTGATCGCAACATGTCGTATTCAGACAATATATCATCTCTTCTGTTTATCTATTCTGTTTTCGCATATTTATGGACTAGAATATTTTATTCATTTAGGTCCGGCTTTGAGCCCAAAGCAGTTTATGTCATATTTGTGGTAAATGAGGTGGCACCGGAACAAGTTTTCCTCTCAGTACTTCGGTTTTCTCTTGTCGATTTCATTCCACCAATCCTCCACACTCATATTTCAGTCATCAACCCCCGATGCTCTATGTTCTATCCGTTGTCAGAGCCTTTATATTAACGAAATATCTTTCTGTTTCTTATTTGAATTACAGTTATCCCACATAATGCTGATATGGCTTCATATAGCAGTTTCTTCGAAGGGTACATACTATTTTACATAATGTATGGACGGTTTATGAAAATTTCGCTTCAGCTTTTGATACTGCTGTAAGTCCAAAGTCTGTGAGTCCAGATAAACGATAATGATTGCACTGCAAAGCTATCAAAGTTATAGAAATGTAGAATTATTGCAAATAGTAGATTAAATGTTATTTATATTCCGAGATTTCTCTGCACGTGGGAAACGTTTATTGCAAATTGAGTTTATATTCTCAGGAACTGTTACGGTAACACTTGACATTCCCAGAAACTCCATTTCCTCGTCGTGATATTTTATGGTTTAGATCACAAGGAAATAGAAAAGGAATATTTAGATACTGAAAAGTAGTATACGCCTTTTGATTCTCAGTTTGTTTGACACATACAAAGGTTTTCATGGTTAAAGCATATAATTGACAGTCTGTAATTGATTTCTCTCTAATTATGTACAATTGAAAACACACTAACAGTAAAGGTAAATATGAATCTAGAACAAACCATGAAGTTGCAGAGGAAGTGTAGAAACAGAACTCTACTGTTTCTTTAACCTCGGCGCCAGAAGCGGTTGGTGGTTAACCTCACGCCCTGGTCGCTTTACCCCCGGATAGGAGATCCGCTACGCGTTGTGCAGGAGGCTGATGGGCCCCAGAGACCGTCTGGGCCGATGCGGAAAATCTCACCCCCACCGGGTTTCGATTGCAGGACCGTCCAATTCGTAGCGAGTCTCTATACCGACTGCGCTATCCCGGCAAACCTAAAAACATACTAATGTCGGATTATTTCTTCTACATAGAGAATACATCATTTTATTAAACATACAAGTAGATGATGTACGGTAATAAGTCGTCTGCGAACATTACGGTTCCATTCAAACACTTAAAACATGTGACATTCAACCTGCAATGTCCAGGAATATTTAAGGATACCCTTTAGTTGGAAATTATATACAACTATATGGGGTAAGTTGTTTAGAAAATTAATTTGAATATTCAGCGTGATTAGGTGAAAATTTAAATCGATTCACTCTTCAAGAAAAATGTCGTTCCCCGTTAAAATTCAGGGTAATTCTCTTAGTTTTGATTTTTCTGGATCTAAATATGATAATCGAATTGCCCTATTGCCCACCAGTATTAAGGGAGAGAGGACTAAATTAAAATACTAGGTTTGGAATACAAAAGTAATAGATTCGTTTCTAATTACAATGTACAATACCAAGCAATGAACATTATCTCTATGTACAGTATCCTAACTAAAAAAAATCCATTAAATACTCACTTCGACTTCTTTTGCCTCTTATTTTCGCCAGTTAGTGTCTCTCTTATAAGATTCCAGCAGCAGTCAGCCAACGTATTTAGACTCCATTTTTCACTGTACGTCTTTTAATATTCGGAAATATCCCGATAGAACCTTCCCACCATGTTCATCGGAGACAGCTCCCATGTTTTCAGGAAAAAGATTCCAAACGGGAATGCAGAAAATGAAGTTTCGATGACAAGCTACACTCCAAAGCACTGTATGGTAAAATTAGTTCCTGCACAATTTCAATACATTTTTTCGCATGTTCATTGCTTACAAAATTTCTACAGACGTTTTCATTTGCCTTCCAGGCTCTTATTTCTGTAGAATTTAATTTTGTACTAAAGTCTTGGTCTTCGAGTATTTATATAATTTGTGGACCAAAGAAAATTCCTTCTTTCAACTTGGCCCCACTTATTTTGGGAAGTTTTTGCCTTCAATAGGCGAATCCTTCGCTTTCATTGTCCATCGCTTTCATATATATTTTTTATCAAACCTACATGGATACGTAATGGAAGCAAATAGATTTTTGACTTATCCATTAAAGCAGGATGTGCCACATTCTTCTGACTTGCTGTTATTTCTGAACGGAGTGGCCATTTTTTTATTCGGCAGAGGCAGCCCCTCTCTCGGCTGTCCCATACAAATTAAAAGCAGCAGAATTTAGTGTATCCGCCTTGCAGCACAGTCAGCATTGCTATAACTGTTAAGTCAGCACATGTATTCCGCCGGTGTTCTTTATAGCGTATATTTTTGCAGCAAACCCTGAAGGTTCTCTTACTTTTTTTTATGTGAACTGCATAATCCATTGTGATAGAAGGTAAATTATTTCAATTGGGGAGTAACAATGGCTTCAGACTGACTTTAGATGAATCACTGAAAAGCCTCCATTGCTCCGAACATGTTTTCAAGTTGCAATTCTTTCATTAAATGTTGGATATTATTCCAGTACATCAGATCACCATTATCTGAGTAATACATTGCTATGTCTGACTGCCTCTTCCTATACAATGATACTATTACACCTTTCTCAAGAAGATTCCACTGCTTAAGCCGCGATCCAGTGGCTGAGGCTTCGTTTTGTCACTGTGATAAAATGTTGGTTTATTTAGCGTCCCTTAAAATTGCAGTGTGATAAGTACACTGCAAATTTAACCTTTTAAAGCCTACTGGTTACATGATGCACCAACAGGTGTACAATTCAACAATTGTACGTTCTGCCCAAAACTGTATTTATGTGTTTTGTATTCACCTCAGAACAGAGATTTGTGCCACTTACAGCATAAACTGATTGGTTTTTATAACCGAGATGAAAAGTGTTTACTGCGCGGTACGGACTGGGTCTTTAAATAAAGCAGCCTGCGCTTAGTCTTTAAAGGGTTAAGGGACGCTAAACAGCTAGAAGTAAGCCCTTTAAGTATGAGATATAATTTGAGACAATATTACTGAAGGTATTTAAGAACCTTACGTAAATGAAAAAGAAATTAACATCAAGATACACCTTTGGCTAATCCCAAAATTTCAGTTTTTGGCCATTAAACTGAAGTAGAACAAACTCCGTTGAAACTGTCTCTTTCTTTTCCGTTAAGTGACTGCTAACAGGAATTTCAGCTCTTTTACCTTTCTTAAGTCTTATCCCTTTCTATTGCCTATGTCTATTTAGCCGACTTACAGTTTCCTGTTTGTTGCTGCATACTGATAGAAGAAGTGTCACATTCGATGGCCATTTGTTTACAGTGTAGTGAATGAAGTGATCTGTGCGGATGGATTTCAGTTGACTGAATAACCGGATGTTGCCAAACATAATTTCACAGATAAACACGCTTTATCGACTGGTCTAGTTCATTTTAAAAATAAGTGTGCTACAGTGAAAATGATTATCCTGTGTTATACCCATCATGCACTAAAAACAAGAAGATGTCTCCACAAATATTTGAGATTTTGTCTGCTTCTTGCATATTTACGCGGTATTCTTTGTCAAGGTCTGCAGTCGTATAGGTTTCATAAAAGGATGATAGGGTTGAAGGCGTTCATTGAAGAAACCTTAGTTAGGGAAAAAGAAAAATTTTGCTTTATTTTACTAGAAAGCACAAGATTTTCACATGGGCTGTGCAGTCCATGTTGTACCATAGAAAGAGTAACTATTAAGATATGCACCTGAGAACAGAGCAACCTCACTACCAGTAACAGGAAACTAGTTATAGAAATGTTAAAAATAACCACAAGAATTGAAAAATAAAGCCTTAAACACTCCACACATCGAAACCATGAAAAAGCTACGAACTCATCTATACCACATGTACAACACAAAGAACCAGAACACAAGCATTTAATATTCTTAACAACATTAACGCCATCTGTAGAAAAAATTTCCTGTCCTCGTGGGTTCTAAATTTTTATTTAGACAATTCTTTGTTGATCAAAAGATACGAGATGGGCGAAACTTCAGTTCTGGGTTTGCTGATGGGATTTTATAAACATAACATGTAGACCGCTTCCTTGTTTTTTTTATATGCTGAATTCGTTTCTGTCTCAATAATCTTAGCTTCCTTCATAGGCGAATATGTTAGGACGTTGAGTGTATCTATGGTGCCAGTGACTGATAATAGCTTCATCTACGGAGTCCACCGGGTTACTTGCTTTTTCCCTGAAGACAGAAGCAGTTCCGGCTGCCGAAACGTGCTTTTTAAATTAAGACAGTAAAAAAAAATTAAAAAAAATGGAGTGTCAGTGAGCCACACACCGTCAACACCCTATAGTGCTGAAATAAAGACATTGCTGTTTGGTGTAGGTATATTAGATTAACAAAGTAGCGGATTCCGTTGTTATCAAGGGTCAAGAAGAGTAGGAAGAGTGTTGCTTGCCCTGCTTGACCCTCGCTCAAAAGAAATACGTTCTTTCGAAACGCCGGGAAAAGTAGCTCAGCGACTCAAGGTCACATCCCACAAGACTAGAAAAATTCACACTTTTTATGACACCTCGAAATTCGCGAAGTGTTACTGCCTTCTTCTTGCGCGCTGGCAAAAAGAAATTCATAATGGAAATTGTTTTCCCGTCCATTTCTGCCTTTCCTTCTGTCAGTCCGAGTATAATAACTCGATAACCACTGATTTTGCTTTCGTTACACTTTAAATTTGTGGGTAATACTAAATTTTAACGAGGTACTAAAAATTGTTGGTTACAATAAAGCGTTAATACCGTGCATTTTACGTGAAGACCTACATAAAGTTTCTGGTCCTGTGGGATGTGACGTAGTGTCACTGGGTTTGGGTTTTCTGACTTTCAAAGGAAACTAGTGCCAACCAAAGAGCGGGAACTGCTAGCCCAGGTACACTGTATCACCTGACGCCTTCATTATATTGCTGTAGAAATCTGAATCTCTCAGAAAGCCCACACGCCTTTCTGCGCGCATGCGCATCGCTACTGTCGCTCGCTAAGTATTTAACGCAGCGAAACATTTTTCGAGCAGTCGTATAAATGCATGAACCTTGTGACTTTGGGACTGAGTAAACGGGAGAGCGAATCTAGCGTTATTAGGCCACACGAGCATTTCCTTCTGTATCAGTTATCATATACACTTGATTTATGTACTGTAAAAAAATACACTTATTGCTTTGTTCACATATCCTAAGTTTCAGTGGATCCCTTCGCTAAAATCTGTTTCTCAGGCATGTTCAGGTTTACATGCCATAGTAAATAGAGCCGTTGGAACATATGTAGACCTATAGAACTTTCTATCCTTTCTACGTAGTTTTAGAAACAAATTTTAGGTTATTTTCACGTTTTTATTTTGTTATCTGACAATTGACGGCTTTCTTTGACGTAACTATTTCAGGGGCATGAAGCCTGCCATTCACCTCCGTCTAATACCGAGATTAAAAATGAGTGGATTTAACCTTCACGCACGCCGTCCACATTTGCTTTCATGGCGTGCACGGGTAAAACTGGTGGGTTTGCGGATCCTATAAGATCAGCATATTATAAAATTAAAATTTATTACAGGTAGTGATATTTTTAAAAATTTAAATTTCTTTCATCGCCATGGAACAACGTTTCCCAAGATCCCACAGGATTCGCGAAGAGTTCCCAGGAGATCCGTGGACACATTCCTATAATGGCTACTTCGAAGTTTACTTATTTTTAAATTAAAAGAATAATGTTTAGTTAAAAATAATGGAGGAGTTTCTTTAATTGAAGCTATGTTTATTTCGTACGACCGTTACAATATCTAATTAAGAAGCTTCCTACATCCACGAAGCGAGCGGCAATCAGTTTAATTAAGGTCAAAACATGCACTGCATTTTTACATATGCTAATGGTGTGTATTAGTAGCTAGTTCTGAGATATAAATATTTAATTTTGTGTACCTACCATCCGGACGTTCTGTGTTTACGTGAGCAAGGATATAAGGATCCGTAGTTGTTTTTCGAAAACAAAAGTGGTCCGCGAACAAAAAGGCTGAACGCACAGAACATACAGCTCTATACATTTTAAAAACAATCAGATAATATATACTATAATTAAGTTATATGAATATTTAATCTTAAATCCGTGATTTGATTAAATTCACGTGTTCTTTAATTAGTCAAACACATTTAGTTTTAAATTGCCATAGTAATTAATCTGATTGAAAATAGCGTATGAATTGAAAAGCATACAAATGCAGTGGGACTTATTCATGCCTTTAATCCTTCATTTCATAGATATATTTTGCTCTTTGGTGCGGTTTGTATTCTCGCTGAATGGGGAGGCATCTCCAAGTAATAATGTCACAGGGGCTTATGGTTCAGAGCGCGGTAGCTTGAAGTGTATAAATAGCTGAAAAAAATCCATATTTCAAATGTAGTTTTAATGTTCTGGATTCAATAAATGTCTATATTTTTGTCTTCTATAGCGTGACACCATGTAGTCTGTTAAAGTGTGTCGGGATTTCCGAGGAATTTTCTACCACCATTATAATTGTTGAAGGTAGCACATCCTTCTGAAACGTCGGTAAATTTCTACCAGCCTGCATGATGCCACTTCCTACTGCTTGATATCTTATTTTACAAGACACGTAAATGTTTTGAGTACAGAGCGAGAATCCCCACGCGCGTGCGCATTCGGGCTGGCTGATCCCGCGCTGTCTTCAAACTCACTCGAATTAACTCTTTAAAGCCTACTGGTTACATGATACACCAACGGGTTTAACATTCAACAATTGTACACTATGTCCACACTGTATTTATGTGTTTTGTATTTATCTCAGAACAAACAGCGACTTGTGCCCCATATAAAAAATTGATTGGTTTTTATAACCGAGGTGGTGTATACTAGACGGTACGAACTGGGTTTTTAAATAAAGCAGTCAGCGCTTCGTCTTTCAAAGTTTCAGATATGTTATGTTGCTTAACTAGACTTTGTACAATTACACGTTCATGACGCAAGCATGAACATGTGCACACAGTAGGCAAAACCTGCCACTCAACTCCAATTAGTGCCAAAGTTTAAGAATGACTGTAGCTATAGCTTTGTTCCCCCTTTAGGCCTATATGGCTTACTTTAGGGACGGCATCACGAAGTGTTCTAACGAACTAAATAACAAATTGACTAGTACACGTCAGCACAACAAATATTTATTAGAGTATATAGGCTACATGTTTCGACCTGTTTACAAGTCTCCATCGGAATAAGTCTCAGGTGCTCTCAATATCTAAACAGCATCTGAGACGTATTGCGATGGAGGCCTGATGATGGCCTGTTAACAGGTCGAAACATGTAGCCTATGTACTCTAATAAATATTTGTTGTGTTGACGTGTACTAGTCAATTTGTTATTTAGCTTTATGGCTTAGCTACTTATTCGGAAGAAAACTCAAAATAATGCGCTGCAAATCCAGGTGTAGCTGTAGTCAAGTACAATTAATAGCGTCTTCACTACAGACAAGGACCGGCATGTAGTCAGGCTAGCGACTAGGCCATTGGTTTCATCGCCGTCAGGCGCAAGAGGTTTCCTGCAACACCTAAACGTCCACGGTGACTATGGGGTCCACTCTGCGCAACAAGCTCGTTTTTCTCGGATGCAGGGCGGCCGGGAACTGAAGTTGATCACTCCAATCTAGTGCTGATTTTGAGAATTAGTGGAGCTGCACTTCCACTCCCCCTATATGCCTTCAATCTATTATGTGGTGTATAGAGTAAACATA
>Ga0123355_10006407_pt1 | contig 17432 bp, 20 predicted proteins | sample TergutEmb28metaG_3_FD_89872 | JGI IMG/M metagenome (GOLD analysis project Ga0123355, IMG submission 89872) | Embiratermes neotenicus P1 segment gut microbial communities from Petit-Saut dam, French Guiana - Emb289 P1 | ecosystem: Host-associated > Arthropoda: Insects > Digestive system > Gut ...
ACATAACCTGTTTCCGCAAGTGCTAATATACTCTTGCGGAAAGGAGGACATAGTAATGCCAAAGCAGATTAGAATTAACATTAGCTCTACTGCTCGTCGCTCTGGTCGCAATGTTATTGTGCGTACATCTAGCACTGTTAATGGAAGAACTACAACAAAAACGACCACCATTCGCCCAAAATAAATCGTCCTGCCCCGATAGAAGAATGCTGTCGGGGCAAATTTTTCAGATGGATTCATTTAAAAAAACAAGGAGACATGCAAATGCAGATGATACCTGTTTCATCGTCCAACCTATGTGCTGTTGGATATGACGGAGCAAAGCAAACACTTGTCATCAGATTTCACCATGGAGGCACATACTCATACTTCGGCGTTCCCCAAAATGTATTTGATGGCTTGCTGTCCTCTGGCTCAAAAGGGTCATATCACGCTAATTACATAAAGAATACTTTCCCTGTCCAAAGAATTTAACTAGTCCCAGATGTGTAAGATCACAGCAGGGCCAATGCTGGCTATTTTGTAATTGTCAACTGCGATTTCAAAACTGGCATATGGCTCTGCTGTGATTTTTTCTACTGCTTCACGTTTTTCGAGTTCAGCAACAAGTTCACATGTTGTATAGTTGGACAAAGCTTTTCTCATATCAACACCCCTATTCCTGTTTGTGTGTATAATAACATAGCTTGCCCGAATGCGACCGAACAATTGACTACCGCCCTCTGCTCCCACCTCGGAAAAGAGGGCGGTTTTATATTCTTATCTACTTGTCACTTCGGCAATCTTGTAGGATTGTCAAACATATTGGACATAGTTCTTATTGAGAAAAACAATAGGAGTTGGCGGCGATTTTTTGATTTACCGGGGTGATTCTGTTATACTTACTTTAGGACAGACAGAAGAGGAGGGTAAATATGTTTCACGGTTTTTCTCCCCAGACGATTGATTTCATGTGGAATCTCCGTCTGAACAATCAAAAAACTTGGTTTGAGGCGCACAAGATGCAGTTCCAACAGGATTTCCAGGCCCCGATGAAAGCGTTGGGCCGAGCGGTATTCGAGCGGATTACAGCAGACTATGGCGACCATGGGTTTATACACAAAGTTTCCCGTATTTATAAGGATGCAAGGCGTGTACGTGACGGGGAGCCCTACAGGTGCAACCTGTGGTTTTCCATTGAGCGGCCCAGTGAGGAGTGGACAGCTACGCCGGTGTTTTGGTTTGAGCTGGCCCCCGATGGCTGGAGCTACGGCCTGGGCTACTATCAGGCAAGGCCGATCACTATGGCAAAGCTCCGAGCACGGATTGACCGTGATCCAAAGAAGTTTGAGAAACTGATCGCCCCGCTGGAAAAACAGGACGAGTTTATCTTGGACGGAGACGAGTACAAGCGCAAAAAAGAGGCGCCGACCTCAAAGACATCGGATTGGTACAATAAAAAATCCTTTTCTCTCATCCATCGGCAGCAAAACGGGGAGGAACTGTTCTCTCCCCAATTGACGGATCGACTTGTGGACGGCTATCAATTTCTGATGCCGCTTTACGACTACTTTATCACGTTGGATTCAGATCCTGATCCGGGGGCGATATAGCTCTTTTGTGGAGTTCTTGCCTTTTGGGCGGGCGATGTTGAAAGGTTGAATCAGACGGTGGATTATGAAAAAACATAACATTTTAACAGTAAGTGTAATGGCCATATTCCTCTGCCTCTTAATTGCTATGATTGTGCAATTATTCCCGCTGGTTAGAGACATTGTTTCCGACGTAAATGATGAATCAAGCCTTGTGGCGCAGATTAACTCCCTGGGCTGGCGAAGTGTCCCCGCTCTGGTCGGGTTGGCTGCACTGCAAGTCATTCTCCCTGTCATTCCTGCGCCCGCAGTTGGGATTTTAACCGGGCTCAGCCAAGGAACCTACTGGGGGCCGGTTATCTTCCTGACCGGAGTTGCGCTTGGCAATGTGTTTGTCGTCATCTCCGTGCGCAGTCTGCACAGTGTCATTCCGCAAAGAAGAAAGCCTGACACAAAGCCGAACAAGTTCTTATCAAAAGAAAAGCTTGAACGCATTCAGCGGCCGGAGATTGCGGCATTCTTTTTGGTTGTGCTCCCGTGGGTATCCAGCGTGGGGCCTTACCTGTTTGCGGAGACGAGAGTGTCACTCTGGAAGTATCTCATAGCGGTTATCTTAGGCAGCATTCCATCCACCATCCTCTATGTATTCCTGGGCGACCGTATTTCGGGCGGCAACTATACAACAGCCATTATCATCGCCGCAATCGTGGTGGTCGTCTTGGGGGTTGTGTTGCTGTTTCGGAAGAAACTCTTGGCTAAAATCATAGGTGAAAAGGAGGGAGACAATTGAAACCCAAAAAACCGGCAGACGGCCAGCGCCAGTAACCTAAACAAAAACCTGATTGTATTTCAATCAGGCTTTTCTTAAATAGGACACACAAGTGACTACCCCCATAAAACAGTACACACATTTATCCCACACCCTGCGTGCCGAGAATCGACACACAGCAATGCAAGCGCTTGCCGTGAAGAAATATCTATTATATTTGATAGACGTTGAGCCATGAAAATTTGAGTTTTTTTAGTACGCCGTGCTTTTCGCAGAAACTATTTGACAATACAAATCTATAAACTGATGAGTGGTCTTGAAAACCGTTAGAGGATAAATGCCGAATAGTTCGAACCCTACTTCATTTGAGGGATTTATACGAGTAATGCACGCATTAATGCAACTGTAAAAAATGTCAATCAGTATTGAGGTATTTAGATGGACGAAAAAAGGTTTTGTGTTATATGTACAGATTTCAAGCCAAAGTCAGATTTTTGCGATGAAGGCGAGCATATAATTCCGGAAAGCATGGGAAATACACAATATAAACTTTATTGTGTTTGCGACGAATGCAATCATATTTTAGGAAGCCGAGTAGAACAAAAGCTTGCAACAGCATTCATCTCTAAGCTTTTTAGAGAAGTAGCAGGAATCAAAGGCAAACAAGGAGGGGCAGGCGTTCCATCATCATTGAAAGGACTGTATGGCTTTGATAAAACCGGCAGTAAATATACAGTTCATCAGTACGAAAATGGGAAATATTACGCAAGGCTGATTTCTGAGTTTAAAGGGAAATTGCCCGATACAAGCGACAAAAGATATTATGCAACACTTGATGATGGAGCTAATGGCTGTTTTGTACTCAACCTTGATTTGCTATTAGAGAATAGCACCGAACCTATCAATATAGATGTTTACTTAAACGCAAGCGATGTACTTGATTTTGCTGATGTGTTTTGCAACGTGGCTATTTTGAAAATTGCTTATGAGTTTGCTGTCTACTGGTTTGGAGTAGACTACTGCAAAGATTCTGTTGCTAATGAAATTCGCTCTGTGTTGAAATCTTTCGTAGATATGAACGGAGAGTCGAAGCAGAGAGCAATCGACAAAGCTCACAGGGTTATTGGTTCGTATTTGCGAAGGGGAGATGACTTATACCAGTCGATGAATACGTTTAACGCTTTCTATAAGAGCATTTCGGGTGGTAGCTATGTCCACTTTGCAACGGCGTTGGTATTTGACGGCAAAATCAACATTGTTATTGCGTTAGACGGGAAAATGCCATTAAAAGTAGTTGTAGGCGATAAAAAATGGATGAAAAATTCAAATACAAGATACGAAGCGGTAATATCTGATGGAAAATTTATCTAGGTAGATACATTAAGCCAAAATGATGCCTTTTTTCATATCAAATAACAACAGTACGACCAAATAATCAGCCGTGCTGTTACAAACACTCTTGGCAGTTGCCCACATCATAATTTTTTATTTTCTGTTTTATAAACATGACACACGGCCGTCCTGTTTGATGTGATATAATGATTCAAATGCTGGGTAATTGGCGTTTGAGAGAGGAGGCCCGGATGGATATCCTAGAAAAGCTTACAATACTGACGGATGCTGCCAAATATGACGTGGCCTGCACCTCTTCTGGCGTGGATCGCAAAGGTGCGCCGGGGTCCATCGGCAATGCGGCCGCCTGCGGGATCTGTCACAGCTTTTCGGCCGATGGCAGATGTATCGCCCTGTTAAAAGTGCTGATGAGCAACGCCTGTGTATACGATTGCAGCTATTGCGTCAACAGAAAATCAAACGACGTCCCACGGGCCACCTTTGAGCCCCGTGAACTGGCGGAGCTGATGATCCAGTTTTACAGGCGCAACTATATTGAGGGGCTTTTTCTCAGCTCCGCCGTGGTGCGAAACCCGGATTACACCTGCGAACAGATGATCGAGGTCTTGTCCCTAATCCGCAATACATATCGGTTCCGGGGATATATTCACGTCAAGGCCATCCCGGGGGCGGACGAGAAACTCCTCACCGCACTAGGGCTCTTGGCGGATCGGATGAGCGTCAATCTGGAACTTCCCTCCCACGACAGCTTAAAATTGCTGGCGCCGGATAAGAGCCGGGAGAGCATCCTGATCCCCATGAAGAAAATCAAGACCGGTATCCACGAAAACCGGACAGATTTGGCGAAATACAGAAACACCCCCAAATTCGTCCCGGCGGGCCAGAGCACCCAGATGATCGTAGGGGCCACGCCGGAGACGGATTATCAGATTATCAACCTATCTGCGGCACTGTATAAGAAGTACGAGCTGAAACGGGTGTTCTACTCCGCCTATATGCCGGTGATGACGGGGCGCAACTTGCCGTCTCTGGACACCAAGCCCCAACTCCTGCGGGAGCACCGGCTGTACCAGGCGGACTGGCTCCTCCGGTTTTATCAGTTCGACGCCACGGAGCTCTTAGACGAAAAGAACCCTAATTTCAACCCCCTCATCGACCCCAAGTGCAATTGGGCGCTCAATCACTATGATTTCTTCCCCGTGGAGGTCAACACCGCCCCCTATGAGACCCTGCTCCGGGTGCCGGGACTGGGGGTAATCGGTGCAAAGAAAATCATACGGGCCAGGCGGATGGGATCGCTGGATTTTCCCGATCTCAAGAAGATGGGCGTGGTGTTAAAGCGGGCCCAATATTTTATCACCTGCCGGGGCAAGACGGCGCTGGGCCTTCCCAGTAGTCCCGAGGCCGTTTTGCGGGGGCTATTATCCGAACAGGGCGCAGCGCTGACGAGTCCGCCTATGGAGCAGGTTTCGTTATTTGATACTACAGACAGCACGAAAGAGGACTTAATCAAATGCCTTACAGGACAGATATAGCATATCTATACGACGGCTCTTTTGAAGGGCTCTTGTGCTGTGTCTATGAGAGCTACTATCAAAAAGAACTGCCCTCCATGATTTTCAACTATGAGGAAGCCCAGGAGACCCTGTTTCCCGTGAAAGAGATCGTGACAGAGCACGCCGCCGCAAAGAAAGTGGAGTACTCCATCGGGCAGTCCATCTCAAAAGGGGCGCTGCGCCTGGTGCGGCTTTGCTATTTTTCCCACATGCCAGAGCGGGAGGTGACCATCCTCAATTTTCTGCGCATGGGCTATAAAGTCGGCCCCAGGGTCACAAATATGCTGGCCCATGACACGGTGCGGGCCATTACGAAAACGGCGCAAAACGTAGCGAGCGAGAGCCATTTTTACAAAGAATTTTTGCGCTTCTCCGAATACAACGGCGTATTAGTGGCGATTATTGAGCCGAAAAATTTCGTACTCCCCATGACCTCCCCCCATTTTTGCGACCGGTTCCCCAGTGAGCAGTTTTTGATCTATGACAAGACCCATAAAGCCGCATTTGTCTATCAGAATGGGGAGAGGAATTTAATCCATCTGGAACACCTGGAACTCCCGGAGGCCGATGCGGAGGAAAAGCAATACAGGGCATTGTGGAAGCAGTTCTACAATACAATCGCCATCGAGGGCAGGATCAATCCGAAACTGCGGATGGGGAACATGCCGAAACGCTACTGGGCGCATATGACGGAGTTTATGGAGTGAGGAGGGCCTATATATGAAACTTGACCGCCTACTGGGCATATTGACCGCATTGCTCCAGAACGACCGTATAACGGCGCCTGAGCTGGCTGAAAAATTCGAGGTCAACCGCCGCACAATCGGGCGGGATATTGACACCCTCTGCCAGGCCGGGATCCCCATTGTGACCTACCAGGGCGTAGGCGGAGGCATCTCCATCGCCGAGGGGTTTAAGCTGGACAAAAACGTGTTGACCCGGGACGAATTATCCGGCATTATCGCCGCCCTAAAAGGCATCGGGAGTGTGTCAGAACAGTCCCAAATTGAGCGGACGCTGGACAAGTTCCACGCAGGGGCGGATGCAATTGTAGCCCTGTCGGAGCCTGTGATTATCGACCTGGCCTCCCACTACAAAGGACAGTTGACCGGGAAAATTGAACTGGTCAAGCGTGCCATACGGGAGCGGCGGCTAATCGCATTTGACTATTTCTATGAAAAAGGGGAATCCCGCCGCCGGATAGAGCCGCACCACATTATTTTTCAGTGGGCGGCCTGGTATGTATTCGGATTTTGCATAGAGCGGCAGGATTGGCGCATGTTCAAGCTGACACGGCTGTGGAACGAAACGCTGTGCGAGGGCACCTACACGCCACGGGAGATTCCGCCTGAAAGGCGAGACTTTAATGCGCAGTTCATGGAGGAAAATATAAAGCTGGCGGCGCTATTCCACCCGTCGGAAAAATATCAACTCATGGACGCCTACGGCCCGGACAGCTTTATAGAGAGGGAGGATGGCCTGCTCTTTGAAATGGGATTTAAAAATGCAAACTATGTGGTCAGTTGGCTATTGGGGTTCGGCGGCAAGGTGAAAATCCTAGAGCCGCCGGAGATTGCCAAGGCGTTGCAGGACGCTGCAAACGATATATTGGAATGCTACAAGTGAATATAGCGCAATCGACTAATCCGCCTCGATTTGGAAATACTACTCAGTAACTTTCCCATCGAGGAGGATTTGGATGAAAGCGATTATTATGGCCGGGGGCGAGGGCACCCGGCTCCGGCCCGTGAGTGTGGATGCGCCGAAACCTATGGTGCGGCTGTTTGACCGGCCTGTTTTGGGGCATATGTTGCATCTCCTGAAGAAAAATCAGATCACCGAGGCATGTCTCACCCTGCGGTTTATGCCCCGGACCATTACGGATCATTTTGGGGACGGATCGGCCTATGGAATGCAACTGACCCATCAGATTGAGGAGACACCCCTGGGTACGGCGGGGAGTGTGGGGGCCTGCGGCGACTTTATGGGTGGAGAAGATATACTCGTTATCAGCGGAGATGCGGTCTGTGATTTTGACCTCCAGCAGTGTATCCAATTCCACCGGGAGCGGAGGGCGGACGCCACTATTGTCCTCTACGCCCACCCAGAGCCGCTGGAGTACGGCCTGGTGATGACGGACGAGGCTGGCCGGATTGAGCGGTTCATCGAAAAGCCCCCCTGGAGCCAGGTGTTCACCAACCGGATCAACACGGGGATCTATATCCTCTCCCCCCGGGTGCTGGCAGAGATTCCGGTTGACGGGCCATATGATTTCGGGAAAGATTTATTCCCCAAACTGTTGGAAAAGGGGATGGAGCTCTACGGGGTGGAGGCCCCGGGCTACTGGTGCGACATCGGGAGCCCGGCGGCGTATCTCCAGAGCGGGATAGACGCACTGGATGAGAAATTGCACCTGGACTTCGGCGTGGAGCGCCGGGGGCAAGGGTTATGGGCCTACTCCCCTGTCCCCGCCGGGGTCACGGTGCGGCAGCCCTGTTATATAGGCCAAGATGTGATTCTGGAGACCGGGGCGATCATCGGCCCCCACGCCAGTATCGGGGCGGGCAGCCATATCTCCGCTGGGGCGGAGGTGGTGCGCTCTGTGGTGGACGGTGCCCTGGTGGATCGGGATGTGCGGGTAGAGGGGGCCATTGTCGGCCGGGGTGCGTCTCTGCGCCGGGGGTGTATTTTACAGGAGGGGGCCGTCATCGGCGGCGGCACCATTGTGGGAGAAGACGTGATCGTGGCCCCTGGGGTGCGGATTTGGCCCCAGAAAGAGATTCCGGCGGGGGCGTATGTGAGGGAAAATCTCATCAACGGCTTGCCCCGAAACGGCCTGCGGTTTTCCGATGGCGGTGCCATCCGTGGCGACAGCGGGATCGACCTGACGCCGGAGGCCTGTTTCGCCATCGGATCGGCCCTGGGACAAGAGGGGCGGGTGGGGATCGGGTTCTCCGGGGACGCCGCCAGCCGTCTGGCCGCACAATCTATCGCCTGCGGCGTGTCGGCGGCGGGGGGAGTCGGCGTGGAATTGGACGGCGGGTTTGAGGCCGCCATGCGGTTCGGGGCGGATATCTACGGCTTAAAACGGACCGTGTTTGCCCGCCGGAGCTGGGCGGATACCCAGCAGATCACTTTGCAAGTCTACGGCCCCCGGGGATTGCCCCTGACCAGAGAGCAGGAGCGGCGGGTAGAGTCCGCCCTCTTCTCGGGAGAGTTCCGCCGGGCCGGCGGCGCACAGATTGGAGAATTGATCTCCATTGCCGGGACGTTGGAGGCGTATATCTCCGCCGCCGCATCTTGGGGGGACATGGGGGAGCCGCCCGTGTTTCCCGTGGAGGTGCGGGGGAGCGGCGGTGCCAACCGGGTTCTGCGTCGAACCCTGGAACAGATGGGGGTCAAATTCTCACGGCACAATCGGGATGTCCCCGTTTTTGAGGCGGCCCGGGACGGGATGGCCCTGCGGGCGGAGGACGAGGAGGGCCATGCGATGACGCCGGAGCAGGTTCTGGCTATTCTCGTCGCACTGGAATTGGAGAGCGGTGCAAAGACCGTGGCCGTCCCCTACGCTGCCCCTATGGCATTGGATCAACTGGCCGCCGCCTGCGGCGCACGGATTCTCCGCCTGGGCAGGGATCGGGGGGCGGAGCACTTGTATTATCGGCTGCCCTATCTCAGAGACGGGATATTTGCCGCCGCCCGTCTGGCAGGGGTCATGGCCGTGAGCGGAAAACGGCTGTGTGATCTGCGCCGGAATGCGCCGCCGATCCACACGGCCCGCCGATCTGTATCCGTCACAGGAGATCGGGCCGCCCTCATGCGGGAGCTGGCCGGGACTATGGCAGAACCTGCGGCAGAACTCATCGAAGGGATTCGCCTCCCCGTGGGACAGGGCTGGGTGCACATCTCCCCCGCAGCGGCCCGGCCCGTACTGCATATCCACGGCGAGGGGGTTGACATGGAGGCCGCCGAAGAGATCTGCATCGACTTCGCCCGCCAGTTGGAGGCCTTGGATCGGTAGGGCAGAAAAATCTTGCGGATTATAATGTCATGTAGTACAATTACTCTTGGTTGTGCAGAAAACGAGAGAGGGAGAGACGTGACATGGAGCCGAATCAAAGCTATGAGCCGCAGACGGAGCAATCCCAAGAAGTTGAGGCCGTGAAAACAGAACTGGAAGCGGTGGATAAACAAATCAAAAATGCGGTAGGGGCAATCACGGTCATTGTTGCGATAAATGTCCTGCTCGGTGCGGTGATGACTTTCTTCCCGGACTTTCTCGGCGACTTCTTTGATCCAAGCGCTGCTGTTTTTGGCATTGGTTTCGGGTTGCTGTATCTTGCATTGGCGATCGGCGTAAGTTTTCATAGCAGAATATGCGCCATTATTGCCCTGGTCGCATTTGCTGCGGATACGGCACTGATGTTTATCAATGGCGGACTTGCACATTTTCTTGAACAGTTTAATGTGGGTGCCATCATCATGCGGGGCGGCCTGTTCCTCGGGATTATCGGCGGCCTGATCTACACGTTCAAATACCATGCTATGGTCAAGCGGCATGAGGCGACTATAAACAGAGAAATCTCCGCTGCGATCCAGGAGGGCAAACCGAAGATGCCGAAAGGGCGGATCATTGTGTTCGTAATCATCGCATGTATCGGACTCGGGGCGCTGGCGTATGGAGCCGCTACGGGCGCTTTCGCATCGGGGCGCAATTTTGAGGACTGAACGGAGCACACCTCCGGCGCTGTGACCATGCGTGTTCCCTCCGAGCGCATTGTTGAGGGAGCCGAGCAGGATCCCACTATGCCCGGCGTGACCATTTTGTCTGAAGAGAGTTTCACTCGGGCGGCTGGCGTTACCTTGATGACGTTTCAAGATATCGTTCCGCTACTGCGAAGCTGGGGTTTGACGCCGGAAGAGGCAGGGCTACTCTTCTTGGAGGGAATGGCTGATGCGGATTTTCAGGATATACGCTGGTCTGATGGCACGATGAGCGGCATCCAGTACCGTGGGGCCTATGGCCAGCACGAAGGCAACCCAGTAGCCTTTCGGGTATTTTTCTCTGGAGGCAACATGTATATGATAGGAATTGAATTGCGCAGCGAAGATGATGAGGGCTTAATTGCACTCTTCTTCGACAGCGTTGTCATTCGATAGAGAATGAAACACAAACGCCGCCCACGGGGGCGGCGTTTTGCATCGACTTCGCCCGCCGATTGGAGACCTTGAATCGGTAGGGAGGGGGAGGAGCTTGCCATGAATTTGGCAAGGCTCCGATCTTGACAATATTGCATAAAATGACTATAATAAGTGTAAAATAATGCTATGGATGGGGAGGTGGCGCTATGAATATTCGTCCATCGGCGGCAATTCGGCAAAACTATAATGAAATTGCAGATTTGTGCAAGAAGAGCAGGGCACCGGTCTATCTCACCAAAAACGGCGAGGGGGACTTAGTTGTCATGGATATTGAGTCCTTTGAGCGGCGGGAGAAAGAATTGAAACTCGCAGCAAAACTGATGGAGATTCGAGAGGCCAGGGCGCAAGGTGCGAAGTACTACACGGTAGAAGAGGTTGCAGCCAGTATGCGTGTCGCCATTGAGGATAGTAAAAGCAGATGAATGAAACATATCATGTAATGCTCTCTCAAGATGCGAAGCAAATGCTTGATGCACATGTAGCTTTTTTAGCCCAAAGCAGTGAGCCCGCCGCCCAAAAGCTTGCGGATTCTGCAATCGAAGCGATCAATTCTTTAAGGTCCATGCCCTTTCGCTGTCCGAAATTCCTAGAGGCAAATATTCCGTTAAACCAGTATCGGTATCTCCTGTTTGAAAAGCGTTATGCGCTCATCTTTGAAATCAAGGACAATATTGTATTTATTGAGTACATCATTGATTGCCGACAGGAGTATACCTGGTTGTTTTGATAAAAGCGCCCTGCACAGGGCGTTTCTTCCGCAACAAACGCCGCCCACAAGGTGAGCCGCAGTAAAACAGTATAAGTTGTTTTTGGGGACGGCGTAGCGATTGCTACGCCGTCCTTCTTTCGCCTACGATCTCTGTCGGTGTTTCCAGCACCGACAGAATCCCAAGCAGATCATAGCTCACATGGATATGCTGTTTCCGTTTCCCATTGCTCTTGTCAGGCGCCTCCACAAACACCTTGTGAACGAGGTCGTTGAGGATGGTCGGCGTGAGCTCTTCTAAGCCCACATACCCCTTGCACTTCTCAACGAAGCGGTCAACATCGCTGGCACGTTGCTCCTGCCGTTCGAAGTCTGCTCTCCACTGCTCCAGCTTCGTTTGCAGTTCCGCCTGCTCCGCTTCGTAGTCAGCAGAGAGTTCCAAGAACCGTGCCTCAGTCAACTTGGAGGCTACATGATCCTCATACATCCGCTTGAAGAGCATGGACAGCTCCGTCATGCGCCTCTCGCCTTGGGCGATTTGCTTGCGTTTGAGGGCGACTTCTTTCTTCGTCTCATCACTACGCTTGGCATTCACTCTGTGGCGGAACTCGTCCTCGTAGTGCGCCACAAAGTCCGTCACATACTGCAAGTGGAGTAGCACCATCGCCTCTAAGACAACCGCACGGATGAAATGTTTGGAACAGACCTCGATGCCCTTCGTCTGAGAGGTCGAGCAAACAAAGTGATCTTGCCGTGCCTCGAAGTGTTTGCTGGTGCAGTAGTAGAGCTTCTTTCCGCAATCCGCACAGTGCGCGATGCCGGAGAACATATTCGTCTTGCCCGTTTTCGCCGGACGGCGCTTGTGTTTTCGCAGCTCCTGTACCTTCTCCCAAGTCTCAACATCAATGATAGCCTCATGGGTATTCTCGAACACAATATGCTTCTCCACAGGATTGTCTAACTTCTTTTTCTGCTTGTACGAAGCACGGTAGGTCTTGAAGTTCACTGTGTGTCCCAGATACTCCTTCCGCTCCAAAATGGTAGCGACTGTATCGGAGTGCCAGTGGTGAGGGTTGTCGGGGACAGGATTGTTTACCTTGCGACCTTGTGCTATCCAGTGGGCGGTGGGGCATAGCACCTTGTCCGCCTTGAGCCTCTTGGCGATCTGTGTTGGCCCGAAGCCTTCCAAGCAGAGGGCGAAGATTCTTTTGACTACCTCAGCCGCTTCCTCATCCACAATCCACCGTTTCTTGTCCTCTGGGTCTTTCATATACCCTAAGGGTGGATTGGTGGAAAGATACTCGCCGGATTCGCCCTTGTTCTTCATCTCGGCTCGAATCTTTTTGCTCGTGTCCTTCGCCTGCCACTCATTGATAATGTTGAGAAATGGGGTGAAGTCGCTGTCCTGTTGATTGGCGCTGTCAATGCCGTTGTTGACGGCGATGAAACGGATACCCTTCTCGACAAACATGACCTCAGTGTAAAAGCCCACCTTCAAATAATCCCTGCCAAGCCTCGACATATCTTTCACGATGATTGTCTTGACTGTGCCGGCCTCGACCTGTTCCAGAAGTTCATTCCACCCCGGGCGGTCGAAGTTCGTGCCGCTGTAACCGTCATCCACGAAGAATGTCGGATTCGGAAATCGGTTCTCTTTCGCATACTTTTCCAGCATTGCTTTCTGATTCACGATACTGTTGGAATCGCCTTGCAGTTCATCGTCTCTCGAAAGACGAAGATACAAAGCGGTGATAGATTCAGACTGCCGCATATCTGTTGCCTCCTTTTCGGGGCAGTCTGCCATAGGGTTAGTTTGAATTATAGCGCGCTTCGGAGATTTTGTCATCTAGTATCTACCACCTCCTGTTCCATTAAGCGGATCAGCTTGGCTGGCAAGGCTTGTGTGTCATCGTAGCTACCAGTGATGCTGTATTCTGTTCCGGCGATTTCTTTGCGAATTGTAACGGTCGGCAGTTCCCACCAAAAAGGAACTTTGACCGTGATACTGCCATCTGCATTGATTCGTCTTGTCAATCTATCATTCGTCCTTTCTCTCAGATTCGTCCTTGGTCCTTGGCAAGCAAGGTTTGGCGCTATCACTATCGCCAAACGGTGCATGTTGGGCAGTAGCCCAACCCCACTAAACCCGCCAAAGGCTTGGTGGGTTTTTAAGCCGCCTTTCGCCGTCTGCTTGAATGAGAAGAGCTTCGTTTTTGTACATATCATATCTTCGCCAACTTCTGTAGAATCAATTTGACCTGTCCCCAGAGCAGTTCGTAATCTGCCTGTACCTTCTGAATGTCAGCGGCAAACAAACTCCCATCACTATTCGCCCGCCGGGCGATCTGATTGAGATTGTTTGTGGCGTTGGATAGTAGTCGGGTCATCTCCCGCACATCGGAGAAATCTAGGCGAAGCACATAGCCACCCAGCACCATCCTCCTGAAATATGCTTCCTTGTTGCGGATGTTTGCCGCGGTCATTTTCTCTCGAATCAGAGCAAGCTCAGATTCATCCACTCGGAATATCTGCTGTATCTTTCTCTTTAGATTTTTCTTCAAATTGTAATTTCCCTTTCTGTTTTGTCGCAAAAAATACCGCCTGCATTTCGCAAGCGGCTCTTACTCTCTTCTGAACTTCTCAAACTCCTTTCGTATTGATGTTACTCGCTTCGACACGCCGCTGTGGTTGGCGTAGCCTAGCATTTGAGCGATCTCTTCTTGATTGTATCCCTCCTCTAGGCGCTGAACGATTGTCCTGTCACGCTCGTCCAAGCGTTTCAAAAGTTCCCAAAACCAGATGCGAAGCTCCACCTCCGCGAATCCGTTTGGTATGTATGGGGCATACACTGCGTTGCCTTCTTCGTCGTATAGGAATTGGGTCTTGATTTTGGCTCTGGTGTGATACCACTTTCTGTGAAAATCCGTTTTCACATGACTGTTCACCGCGGAGAAATCTCTGTGGTCGCGGTGGGTCTTTATGACCTCCCAGACTTCTTGCATCCGAAGCTGTGGATGCTCCCAGAAGCGATGGATGAAATGACCGGCGTTATATACTGCCTCGTCCATCGTCAAGAATGGGATTTCTTTCTCAGGTGGATATGAGGCGAGTAGCTCTGTTGTAATCCCCATCTCGGCAAGCAGTGCCGCCCACATGGGAAGGTTGAATACCATCAGCACGAATGGGTCGTTGATCGAATAGCTTTCCACGCCGCCTTTGATGCCAAGCCCCTGCCACATCAGCCAGCCCCAAGCGTCCATCAGGCGGGATTGAAAGAACTTGCCGTAATAGAAGTTTCGCCACCGTTCATCGGTAACGACTTCGTATGGGTTGCGGGGGAAGTCATCCAGCTTTCGGGCGATAGCAAGCTCGTCCGGCAGGAGATAGAACAGGGGTAAGTAGTGGAATGGAGCGAGAACGATACGGCGCTCTTCGTAGTTATTCCAATCCAAGATAATCACCCCATTTCGATCTGGTAGATGGGGAAATTATATCACGAATCAGATGCCTCTGCAATTTAATACGACACAAACTATGCTGCTTTGTTCCTGAGTGCGAAAAAATATTTTTCGCACTCAGGAACAAAGCGGTAGTTCTGGGGTTGGGCTATGCCAAACATAGACACCCTAACTCTAACTTAGGGCGTGAGGGCATGCTTCATGCCCTCACGCAAGGGGATACAGGATGCGTAGCCCCCTGCGTGAAGCGCAAGGATGGGGGATCGTGTTTCACGCTCCCCCGCACGAAGTTTGAGGGGGGTATTTCACCACACCAAAAAGAAGAAAAAGCCAAGTACAAATATGTGTCACTGACAAAGCAGTTGTGGTTAAACATCAACGACCTCACCGATGAGAAGAACCGAGCGCTGATGAAAGCCTTGGAGGAGTCGGACAAGCTGAGACAGCGGTAGCCACGGACGGGAGAAGGAGATAGCACAAAATGCTGCGGCTAGATCAAGACCTTTCGCAAATTTATACAATGTTTTGTGTAACAAAAGATTGTGAGAACTATTGAAATGACCTCTCGCTTGTGATATGATATTGCAGAGTGGAAAAATTTCAGGGAGGGGTGCACTATGTCTATATATCGACTTGGCGAGTTGTTTTGTGGCCCCGGTGGAATTGCCCACGGTGCGATGGAAGCAAAAATTTCTGATGAAAACTATCGCATTGTCCACCAATGGGCTACAGATTACGACAAGGATACTTGCGAGACATATATTCATAATATCTGTAAAGGGAAAAAAGGTAGCGTAATACACGAGGATATCCGCAAGCTGAAGCTAGATAAAAAAAATCTCAAAAAAATAGATGCGTTGGCATTTGGTTTTCCGTGCAATGACTTTAGCGTTGTAGGTGAGCAAAAAGGCATAGATGGGGTATTTGGCCCGCTTTACTCTTATGGAATCAAAGCGTTAAAAGAGTTCGAGCCTACGTGGTTTCTCGCAGAAAATGTCGGTGGACTCCGGAACTCCAATGATGGGAATGCGTTTGCACAGATACTCGAAGAAATGCGAGAGGCAGGATATGTGCTCACTCCCCATCTTTATAAGTTTGAAGAATACGGCGTACCACAAGCACGACATAGAATAATCATTGTCGGAATTAGAAAAGATCAAAATCTTAAGTTCAAAGTTCCGTGTCCGGGCTCCTACGAGAAACGAACTTGCAAGCAGGCCATTGAAGTGCCGCCTATCTCACCAGAGGCCAAAAACCAAGAGCGCACGAAGCAGTCGGAGACAGTGGTGAAAAGGTTGCAACATATAAACCCGGGCGAAAACGCATTTAATGCAAACTTGCCAGATGATTTGAAATTAAATGTAACTGGTGCGAAAATAAGCCAGATATATAAGCGACTTGACCCCACAAAACCTGCCTACACCGTCACAGGGAGCGGTGGTGGCGGCACACATATTTATCACTGGTCAGAACCGCGAGCATTGACTAATCGTGAAAGAGCGCGTCTGCAAACTTTTCCCGATATTTATGAATTCAAAGGCTCGAAGGAAAGTGTACGGAAGCAAATAGGTATGGCCGTACCATGTGATGGCGCACAAATAATCTTCGAAGCTATTCTCAAAACTTTTGCCGGAATCACATATGACAGTGTGGAGGAAAATCTTAGTGAATAGGAGCGGTTAATATGCACTATAGTAACCTCCGCGACTTAGTATTGCTTAACCCAATCCGGCAAGGTGCTAACCGCTTAAAAATAGTATCCGGGTACGCTACTCACACAATGGCTTCGTGGCACATTAAGGAAATTGCAGATCAACAGCTTGAGCCAATAGGCATTACGTTGGTTGTCGGGATGTGTCCGTTCGATGGAATCAGTGAAGCCGTCCATGAGGGTTTCAACAGCATTATGCGCCGGAATAACACGGCTCGTCAATCAAACCTCACCTGTCAATATGTTGTTGAGGGTGCGCCAACTCACTCCAAACTCTACGTTTGGGAGAAAGACGGTGTGCCTTTTTGTGCGTTTATGGGGTCAGCCAACTATACTCAAAGTGCTTTTTCTCGCTCTCGTCGAGAAATTTTGCAGGAATGTGATCCCAATGAAGCCGTGCAGTATTTCAACACCATTGAGCGTGATACAATGTATTGCAATCATGCCGAAATTGAAGATGCAGTTAATATCACCCCTGCTCATCCAATCTTACAGGCAGAGGAGTCATTACTCGGCTCTATTCGCGGCTCCGATGTGCAAAGTGTGACTTTGTCTTTGCTTTCGAGAACTGGCGAAACAGGTACAAGGTCTGGTCTGAACTGGGGGCAACGCGAAGGGCGTGAACCAAATCAAGCGTACATACCATTGCCTGTGAATGTTGCGCGCTCTGGATTTTTTACTTTAGGAAAGCAACATTTTTCTGTGTTGACGGATGATGGTATTAACTTGGTTTTCCGTGTAGAGCAACAGAACGATAAGGCGATAACAACGCCCTTGAATAATTCTTTAATTGGCGAATATTTTCGTAGCAGAATAGGCGTTGCAAATGGCGCTTTTGTATCAAGGCAAAATTTGGAAGGCTACGGCAGAACAAATGTCACTTTTTATAAGTTAGACGACGAACAATACGTTATGGATTTTTCGGTATGAGGAGAAAATAAATGATAAATAATTGGTGGGTTACGCGCCCGCAACGAAAACTAAATAACATTCCCGGCGTATTGATGTGCTGTGCCGAAGTATCTTTGAATCAGGAATGGACAGGCAATCGAAATGTTCACTTGCTACTTGAAGAATCTCTTGAAAGCGCAGGGATAAAACGTGTC
>Ga0123355_10006409_pt1 | contig 17430 bp, 9 predicted proteins | sample TergutEmb28metaG_3_FD_89872 | JGI IMG/M metagenome (GOLD analysis project Ga0123355, IMG submission 89872) | Embiratermes neotenicus P1 segment gut microbial communities from Petit-Saut dam, French Guiana - Emb289 P1 | ecosystem: Host-associated > Arthropoda: Insects > Digestive system > Gut ...
AAACTTCTCTGGCCATTATCTCCGTAACCGTTCAACTTTGGATATAGGTGTTTTGTGTTATATCGGTATAGTTTAACATAAGGAACACTCTCCCGAAGTCTCGCACATTCCTCCTGGGACACCCTGTATTTGTGATCTTACATTCAGAGTGCATTTTACAAAATCACTGGTGCTAAGAATTTTTTGATGTTGCACTGACCTGCTTTGAATATCTGTTACAAGAAACTGAGAAGATATCATGCAAAAAATGTGTACTTTCCTCTGTCACAATGAACCATATTTTGGTGTTCTGTGTTTGTTAAGGTACAAGATTTCCACAGCTGTGTTTACTCGTTTCTTGAACTCATGTGAGAAATGTTACAAATATATTTGTTATAAATATTTTTGGATTCACATATCAGTACCCTATTTAATGCATGATACTTGGTCAAGTAATACTATCATTTGTGAGGAAACATACATAACTGATATTATGTGGTCCCCTTGCTGGTAAATGTAATTTCTGTATTTTTGCTTGAACTAAACCATGTATAACTCACTGCCAGTAGGATGATGGTTGGCTTTCTATGATTATGAATTGTCTATTGCATTTAAATTACTCCATTCATAAGAATTACAACATTGTTATGAAATGTAAAATTAAAACTGATATTAACTGCTGTAGTTCATAAAGCATACATTTACTAAACTCACAGCAAAATGTTTAATAATCACTATTCATATGTCAGAATACTGGGGACTGACTAGCTTAATTTGATAACAGGATGCCAAGCACTTTGTGCATCTGGTGGAGATTGTGAAGAGGCCGGGTCAGACTCTTGGCCTCTACATCAGAGAAGGAAATGGACTTGACCGTTCAGATGGAGTGTTCATCTCTCGCATTGCTCTTGAGTCGGCTGTCTACAACAGCGGTTGTCTCAAGGTGGGCGATGAGATCCTGGCTGTCAACATGGTTGATGTGACAAGGATGAGCCTAGATGATGTGGTCATTATCATGTCCATTCCAAGGCGATTAGTGCTTGTCACCAGACAGAGGAAAGCTGGTAGAGTGTCTATTAAATGCATTTCATATGAAACAATTTGTTGTTTGTGTTGTGCTTCCTTATTCTCAGTATTAGATTGTGGAATTTATGGTCTGTAGTTTGGCATGTTTCATAAATGGAGGAAGTATGTTTCTTCAGCTTAGATTTACACATGTGTATATACAGAATTAATTTTTCTTTGTTTTTGGCCTTAGTACCACCTGTTAGTAAGTAGAGACACCTGTTGCCAGGTGGATTGTCTCACATAGAAAATTTCATGCAGTCATGTCACCTAAATGAAGGTTCCATCCATGTTCAAAAAATTTTTTCACTGAAACCACTACCCTAACCTGAAAGTAAGCACTGTTACATCCCAGCATCCAAGTACATGTCACAGCAGTACAACAGATTCCACTGCAGTGAGTATTACTAGAATGTTTACCTGGCTTCATCCTTTGGGTGTTTATAGTGCTCATTTGAATAGTTCAGTCATTTGGATCACAGTTACTGGAACATTCTTCAGGTTCACATTCTTCACAGCCTTAAGAACCTGCTAATTTATCCAGAATCTGTTTTAACCTTTCATGTCTGTACTGCCATGAGTATTTATAAAGAGTTATTCACGAAATTTAGTTTGAAAGGTAATCCATAGGTCAAAGCTGTTATGCCAGTGATGTTCTATAAAGATGAAATTGTTGGGATTTCCGTGGTCTTATGAATGAGCTCTTCATGGACACCAGTTTCATAGAATTATCAAATATGCAGTTTTCTCAGACTAAGTTTTTATTCTTGTTTGAATTCTCACAGCAGCTTTGCTGAAAACCCATGAATTCTGGGCTATTACACCATGTTGACTGGTAAATATTTAACAATGTTTTGAAGGATCATAATCTAACTTCTTGACCCTGAAAGTAAGGGAAATAACATCATCTGAAAGTTTGGTAAATATTGGCCAGTTAACACAACATAAAATTCCAGCAGCCTTAAATCGTTGTGTGGATATCTTGAAGAGTTTCAGCATGTGCTGCTCAATGGACTCCTCTCTATATCATTTTCTGAAATATATGATTTTGTTGGGTACATCCAAATTCAGATACTGTTCCTAAAAGAACTTATGAAAAATTTGTCATAAAATTTGTTTCATCTACTGTAATTCTCAAATATAAACATGTGTTTTTAACACCATTTTCTACTGTGGCTTCAAACAACCACAAAAACGCTCACATCTGATTAGTTAAAAGAATAACCTGCATGGAAAACAGCTGCACATGTTTTATTATGGAGACAGACTGGCAACAGAATATGTGTGCCTTCTGCATGATTTACTGCATGTTAATGACAAGATTGCTAAGCAGCTAATTGAAGAAAATGGCATACTAACTGGACAGTGTGCTGTGCTCCCTATGTTAGTTGCATGCCATTGTTAAACTGCTGAGAATGATTGTATATTTGGTGGTTTAAGAAGCCAAATACTCATGTGTAAAATATTGACTTTTCCACATGTGATACTCAGCATATGAGTGTATGAGTTTTTATGGCATCTCAAAAACATAAGATTGGTATTGAGAAAAACAAAGATTTTGCAGTAGATTTTCAGTGCGAGCAGATCTACACATAATGCATGGATATCATGTTTCACTGTTGACATTAGTTGTAAGATTTATTCTGCAATGTTTTGTACATATTTCTTCTTTCTTTGCTGGCTTTTGACACAAATAAAAAAGAAGATTTAAACTGAAACAGAAATAATGTGCTGAGCAAAAGAATCATAAATTAACAAAATTATTGCTCTTGTAACTGGGAACAGGAAAATGTTTTAGAGTGTCTAGGTGTTATTAACAATAATATGTTAAGAGATAAAAAAATATATTGCAGTGTATCTTCTATTTTGCATCTTTTGCGTGCTTGTGATGTAAACTGACACTAAGAACATACAAAGAAACCTCATTTTGTCACCAGGACTCTGTACATGTTAGATACAATAAAACAAATTAATATCCTAATTTGTAAAATTGCTCATTTAGTGCCTGCAAGTTTTATACACACAGTAGAGGTAAGGGAACACATTTCAGGAACTACTAGTGCTCAGTTGACAGACATCATTCATAACATCAAAGGATGGCAGCTTTTATACCATTTTCATCTTGTGTCTATAGGAAAGGGTGGTATAGTGTCACCTCATCTGCAGCCACGCTCAGAGCATAAACCCCCTCCAGTAGTGGTCATCAAAAAAGAGCTGAGAGAAGAGGATGAAATGGACGACATGGAAGAAACAGGGTCTCGAAGGCGAGGAGGAGATGGCAGGGAGATGGTATCTACTTCAAGGTAATCTGGCCAAATCTGATTACAAAATACACATGAAGTAAATATTAGTTTTTGTATAAGTTAAGTGATAAGTTGTACTTTTGACATAAAAAGCTTAGTATATTGTGCACAATACTTATTCTATGTGAGAAGTATAACATTACAAATATATTCAGCTTAACATTTGTAAGCGACATGCTCCAGGATTATCCATAACATGCATATTTATTGTTGTAAGAATGTAACATCTAAATGTTCATGTCACTTTATTACTTCAGACTGAGACTAGGGTTTATCAGCAGATTCTCTTACCTGCATGCTTTTCTATTTAATGTGCATTATCTGTCTTGCAGGTCACGTCTAGGGTTAGGCTTAACTGGTCTGGGATCAGAACAAGACATGGGCCTTGACAGCAATGGAGAGACCACAGCTAATGGGTTAGGATTGGCTGACTTGTACTACAACTCCAGACCAGAACATTCTAGCGATAGGAGTGCTGCAGCAACATGGTCATACCAACCACCACCACCTCCAGTCATTACAGAACAGCCAAAACCATCATCTACCCCACAGCACTTCCAACCATATGAAAGAGGTTACCCCAAAACACTGGAGTCACTAGCAGAAAAGGTGAAATATATGTTCAAGGCCACTAACATACCTGTTCTTTCAGAAAGAGGTTTGTGTTGCTGCTATTATCACCACCACCACCACCACCACCAACAACAACAACAACAAAAATAATAAAATGTGGACTACCAATTCCGCATTATAAATGTATTCCACAGTCTTTTTTAGAGAATACCAATCATAAACTAACTATGACAGGTACATAATGACTGATTGAACTCACCATAACTATAGACCCGATGTAATGGTTCTTGACAAAACTGTCAAAGAAACATACATACAAGACATAGCAATTCCTAACAGTCACAACCTTCACAGCACCATCACCAATAAGCTCCAGACATATACAGACTTCAAGAAAGAGCTTATAAGAACGTGGTAACTGAAAACGGTCTATATAATACCATTACTACTACCCACAATGGGTATTATCCCATACAAAGTACATGAAAGTTTAAAGCTGCTAAATCTTCACCCTGGTCTATATACTCGTATTATAATGCCAGAAGCATTAATACTTAATCCATGCCATATAGTCAGAAAGCTTGGGGCAGAACAGTGAATATGAAGTGCTTGGTCAGTGAGACCCATACTCTAATGAGAACCAGCTAAACTGCTGTGAATTAAGATGGGTGAAATAATAATAATAATAATAATAATAATAATTTTTAGCTTTATCTTTACAAGTTAGGCAAATTAATGGTTCTACAGGCTCAAAATTATTTCATAGTATCTTTGTTATGTTGTTATGTTCTTTTTTAATCTTTACTTTTGCATGTTTATAATGTTTTCTCTTTTCATCCCTGTTTAGTGATATATTTCTCACACATCTTAGTTGTTTAGAGTGATGTAGATTTTATTATGGATAATGACTTAAGTTAGATGAAACAGTGTAAAAATAACACATACTTGATGTCACTAATATAGTTATGGTGATGGTTTTATATACAAAGGGATGACATTATTTTATATATATATGTTTATAAACCATAGGTGAAGACATAGGTGAAACCAACATTGAGCCTCTTCCATGCATTTAAGTTTTTATTCATGAAGAATTGTAAGAAAAGAGGGTTTCATATACAGTCCTAGCTGTGAAGTTATTTTGTGCTCATTTATACTTGCAATTGTTGCAGGTGCATGCGTTCTATTCAGGTCCTCCCCAACCACCTGGTTCAACATCCATCACTTCAGCAAGAAGAATGTCAGCAGGTCCTCAACCTAGTTCAAGCACACTGCGTCTGCAGCAGCATCAGCCATCACACTATTACGTTCAAACAGGCACAAGGCGAGTGTCTGGACGAGTTATGCCTCGTTCTGGTAGTGATCAGCACCTACCTCGAGTAGAATATGACTATGCTACAGGAGTTGGGTAAGTGTGTCTTATAATTTTAACAAGATGATGTAACAAGTGTAAGAAACCAATTCCTTGCTTTATGGACTACTGACCAACATTCAGGAGTTCAGGAAATTGTTTCTGCATATGAAAGCATGTGATTTATTTATGTAGGAATATTGACAGCTATATAAAGCTGAAATTTTGCATATAATGGGAAACAAGATGTTATAATCAGAATAAATTTAACATAAACAATGTAAAATGAAATTTATATGCTAATAATTTGGGCCAGTGTACCTTAGTGTTATGTTATACACACATTTTTTGTCTTGTTGAACCAAATAACAAGTAAGTAGTGAATTTATTTCCTCATAATTTCAGCATTAACTTGCTGTGTAAAAATTACAGTTTCTTTGATTACAGCCTTGGCACTCGGCAGGCATCACACACTATGCTGAGGTCCAGTCTCAAATCTGCTGCTGGTCCCTCATATACATCAAGGTACAGAACATCAGATATTGCTTCACAACAGAGACAGCAGCCATTTTCCACTGGGACACTTACAAGAAGGCACCGTCCCTCACTTGACTACTCATCTGACACTGAAGCAACCTGTGCGTCCTCACCACGTTCCGCATATTATTACTATAGGTGTGGAGACTTCATTGAAGTGGCATTTCATCATGGTGATGTAATTCACTAAATAACAATGTAAAGTGAAGTTACATCATATTAATTGTTTCTGAAAGCAGTTGAGTTCCCTTTTGTAGTAGCATCTGGTTATGTAAGGAAGAGGAAGTGGTAGGAATTTGAAAAAAATTGCATAACTGGAAGCATTATAACTTGTACTTTTCATCAAGCATATCAGGATACTCATATCAAGGAAGCTGAATTGGACAGGGCATGAAATGTGCCTGTTAAAAATCAAAGTGTGTACAAATTTTGACTGAAACACTAGACAGAAGACAGACTTCTTGCAGGATGTGGGCATAGGTGGTAGTAAGATATTAAAATTTATCTAACAGGAATAGGTGAGAGGGTTCAGACTGACCCCATCTGGTATGTGATGTGATGTCCACTTGTGGACTATTACTGACATTGTACTAAGCCTTCAAATTCCATTGGAGTTAGCAAACTTCTTAAATGGATTATTACATATTAGTTCTCAAGAAGAAATCAGCTCCCTGCTGTTGCTTAGTTATGAGTACTATCATGTTCATATTTATTAATCACTTTCATATTTATTGTTTCTCTAACTTATCTTTTTGTCACATCGCTCTTCCATTAAGGCTTTGCCTAAATCAGGTTGTTAGACACCAGGACATTTAATGCACTTATTGTGGGGCTCATTTTTCACTGTCTTCATTTCTATATACTTATTTGTAACTGCTTCCAAGGTGTAGTATAAGCCCAATTAAGCAGTATATTATTACAATCTTAGTTCTTAGTTGAGACTTCATTTGTGTCACAATCATTAGACTTTTAACAAACACTTTTTTTTTTTTTTTTGTTTTGTTTTTTGTGTAAAGTGTGAAGGTTGAGGATTGGCTAATATTGAAGGCTGCCAGTGGACATAATTTCTGTGGATTCAGAGTAAAGAATTTAATTTAACTGTAACTCTTGAAATTACGGTGTGTTCACTGTATGAAGTTTCTATACCTCAAGAGTGCTCATAGCAGTATGATGTCCACATCCCCTGGGACCAAAAAAGACACATTATTTTCAATTTATTTTCCGATTTCTGATCTTATTACAGGCAAGGCCTCGCCATGCAGTCGCCTCGAACATCCACACTATCACGGCCCCATGTGGGGGCAATAGGTGCAAGTCCATCTGCTGCGATGACAGCTGGACTTCGTTCAAACTCATTACCGAGGGACCATCGGGGCCGAAGTCACCATGCACAGCCAGGGCAGACACCAAGGCACCACATGGTCAGGTTTGAGCGTGAAGGCAGAGGAAGTGGTACAACTGGATTGCTGGACCAAGAGGATAGTGATGGTGCAGTCTCTGCACCTGAACTTCCTGTGACTAGAAGAGAAAGAGGTAATTGCCACAAATTCTTCAGGATCAAGAGTGACTAAATATCCTAGTATAACACAGACATATTTTTATTTCTGAGTGAACTTGATATCTGACCATAGTTTGCAAACCAACTATCATGGTGTTGCAGTTGTGACTGCAGTTTTATGTTTAGAAGGTCCTAGGTTTGATCCTTAGCCCAGAAATCTATAGTATTTGTGGTTGATATTTTTCATACTTTTCCTCCAGATAAATTTTGGAAAAACATCTTAAAATTATCACACTTGCTTCAGTGCACAATATTAGCCTGTAAAAATATTTAGTGACATGAGGTAATTGTATGTGATTCCACAGGCCGCATTCCTTCATCACCCAGTGTGTTCACTGCCGATGAGTACCGAGCATGGCTTCAACGCACACCGTCCACCAGTGCCATATATGAACGTATCCGAACCAGCCATGATATTTTACAAGCTCAGAGGGCAGCCAGATTTACATATAGTGCAGAGAATCTGCTCGACCGGTCTAGGGAGGTGGGTCAAACTGGTATTGATTAAGAATGATGTTTGTTTCTGGAAGATTTTTTGAGTTTGTCAGTATACGTATCATGTCAGAATAATTGAATGTTTTGAGAAGGCAAGGAAAGAAGAGGTAAACTGCTGGAAATCATTCTTTTCTTAGGTTTCTGTAGCCTGTGTGTAACATATAACTTTAACTTTTGGGGTTTAGCAGTATTTATACATTGAAGTTTTTCAATTTGTTCTGCATACTGTGGTTGCCATCTGCAGCATTAATGTGAAATAGACAGGAGAGCTAATAGTACAAGCCAACATTCACACAGATATATATATATATATATATGCACACACACACACACGCGCATGCAGCATGCAGTAGTGTCATTGGTTGAGGCACTGCGCAACAGGCCCGAAGGTTGTAGGTTCATACCCGATAACGTCATTACAACTATTCATTGACATAAGCCTTCTGGCCGCACTATAGCCATGGGATCAACTCAGCTTCCAACAGAAATGAGTACCAGGAACATTTCCTGGGGGATAAACATGCCTTTATCAACTGACATCTTGATAAATTCCTCTGCCTTTATCAACAGGAAGGCCACTGTAAGAGTCATTCTCAAAACTGTAGGTGTGAAGATGGGTACAAGCTGAGCAAAGCCTGTCTTCACCGATATTTCACTAATCTTTCTTTGTAATTACAGGACTGTGCATTATTAAATGCACTTTTCATTTGAATAGAACTGTGATATATTGGTCACAGCCTTAAAATTATGAGAAACAAATTTCAAATGCTACCATATCAAATAATGTTATCAAGATTTTAGTTTTTTTATAGTTTTTATATGCAATTATGTTTTGTTATTTGCAATAACATCAATCGACCAGCTTCAAAAAATTTTAGTGGGATTGTCAAGCATAAAATGTACTAAAAATGATGTAAAGTAAAACAAATATTTTTCCCGTAACATGCCACAAAGGCCCAGATGGGGACTAAAGTTATAGCCTTACTCTTTCTTTAACCTGCGCACTAGATGGGGATGGGGGGGGTGGTTGCTAAATGCCCAGTCCCCGTTGCTTGACCTCCGGGCAAGAGACCCAGTACCCATTGTGCAGGAGGCTGGATGGGTCCGGAAAATCTCACCCCCCAGCAGGGTTTTGGACCCCAAAGTGTCCAGCCCATAACAAGTTGCTATACCAAATAAACTATCCTATTTGGGATCCAAAATTAAACTGTATGTCCATTGTTTTCATTCAGAATCTTATATTAAATGCTTATAGTTGAATGAATCCACAATATTGACTGAGTAACCAAATCAGTATTAATTTTAAAAATATGTTTTGACACCTGCTGTTGTGCATTATTATTATTCGGCTATGTTATGTTTCATATACACTGTTTCTGAACAATTAAAATATTTCCTTACTAGCATTCTTGATTATGAAACTTTGTTGAGCAGTTGGTCTTGTTACAAGTGTAATATGCACAGCGCCACTGATATTTTTTTTTTTTTACTTCACATAATTATCACATTTTCACAACTTAAGAAAGTATGTGCAGAAGTAACTCAGAACATTTCATTTAATTAACAATGGAGAAAATATAAAAAGCCAACTGCTTGACAGGGAAATATTAAGGCCCTGAATATCTTCTTTTCTTTCAAATATTGGAGGTGTAACTGGGACGTCATGTCAACATATTTCAGCCGTGTGGATTCTTGTACTGAAATGTTAACATACCAACAGAGCTGTGACACTCAGACTGTTTCTCCAGACCAAACATTCACAGAATATGACCTCAGAAGCACCTTTCATTGACCACAAAATAGAAAGTTTAAGTACTGATTTCAGAAAACGTACAATAATTTACAAGTTTTTTTTATATTTTTTTTACATTTAAGGATGAAGTTTTAACATATCTAGTCTATGTGTGTTTATTCCTTGTGTGGCCTGTTCATTTACATAATTCTTCACTACAGCAGCAGAATATCTTTGACATACTGGCAGATTGTCAGAACCACATAAGCCACTTATAATCTTTTGTTTTTCTTTGTATCTCATTCTAGCTTTGATCAATTTTAGCACCCACTTACACTTCCAGACTGCATTACCATTTATAACACACTTATCATATTTACTTCAGATAAAGGATGGGCTGCTTTATTATCATAGTCTCTCTACAACTGTTTTTATTTTGTTTTGGGAGTAACTCTGTTTTGCTCCCATTTTCAGTTACGATTGCAAGATTTGCTCTCATCTAAAGATGCGAAAGGAAAGGTATGAACACCTTCATTTCTGTCAGTCCCAATGGCTGTTGCACACTATTAGTTTTGTGTATTTCTGTAATATTTTTACACGTTGTTACATCTTTTTCAGTCCAAATTCAAGTATATTCCAAATGGAAATACTTGACATGATGGACTGAACACCTAACACCTTATTCAACTTACACTTTCTTAACTACAATCACAGCATCCAAAGCTTCATAGGATCGTTTGCAAGTTTGTTTTCATATGAAGTACTAAAAAGATACTGTGAAGTTTTTTATAACTAGGCATTCAGTTTTTGTAAATAATAAATTTAATTTTTACTTTTCTACTACAATATTTCTCTCAACTGAAATGTTTTCCTGTCCTCACATAGATAATGATGAATGTGTGTTAGATTGGAGGTAATAATGAAACTGTTCATAGAAATGTTTGTTGCTTTGAATTGCTATTTAGAAAATCTCAGATTTTAGAGGCCAGAAACCTCTCATATCTTGCTTATTAAAAAACTGGAAGCCATGAGTAACATTGTTTCTGAACAACAGATATTAATTTCTTCAAAATAGCAGACTATATGTTTTGGCAAAGTAATGTGAAAGTTCAGTGACTCTCAAAGCTGCCTAAACACTCGTTTTTCCCATTTTTCCATAAACTCATATTCACATGCATGCATTATTTTGTCACACTCTGAAGAAAGAGTGTTAACTCTCACTAAGTTTGATTCACTTCATTCTCATGGATCACTTTCTTCCTACCATTGTGTCATATATGACTGCAGCAGATCATAGCCTGTAATATCAGTTTGAAATCTTTTACCTCATCTTTGATTAATAGGGCTCAATATTCAGATATTTGCACAGAACTGTTTATCTGTACCTTGTCTAGTTCATAAATAACATTTCACCTATTTAAGTCTTATAGTGGAAGCAAATAAATGAGGTTAAAAGTGATTGTTTTATTTGCCATACACATGTTCATGCAGCACTTCAGACTGAACTTTGTGTTGGTACTGACTGGCAAGTATTGGTACTTGTACGTTGGTACTGCTATAGATTTTTGAAACAAGTGTTCTTTGAATTGCTTACTACTGATATAATGGCTTAGTATTAGAGATTTAATTTAGTTAGTACACATACTCTGTTAACATTTGCTTAAAAGTATGGCTTAACAAAATAAATCCAGTTTGAAATACGAATTTGTACAAAAACACAGGGACAGAGGATTTAAATCACTTTAATAACCCTGCAAATGGAAGGTATTGTTCTCTTAATTCATAAGAAGTTGCATGATTGGATTAAAATGACTGTAAATTCTACGGCTATAGTCAAATTTTGTAGACACACTCTGTAACATCTTCAGCATTTGAAGATGTGATGTACAGTACTATCATAATTAATTTTGTTGTGCCAGTCCTGAAAAAAACTCAAAAACACAAGTGAGAATTTCCATTAGGACATAAACATCCCAAGCACAGTTTCTGTTGTGTTTCATAAAGGGCACATGTCTTAATTATGTTTGTGTATTTATTTCGTTGGAAGGTTGCTATGTTTATCAGTGCTTTAATGTTTTTGCATTTGTAATTTGTGTCTCTAAACGTTTGACTCCAGAATATACAAATACTGTATGTCAGTTGAAGTTGTGTATTGAGAGTTATCTGAAATGTTCTGTATACAACAGCAGGAGCACCCATATTACACATACCGCCCGCGCTTGTCAAGTACATTAGACAGGCACCAGTACTCATCCCGCTCTGCTGCTCTGGGCAGCAGTGCCACTACGAGTCGCTCCTCTTCCATGCGTCGCATACGCCACCAACAGGAACTGGAGTCCAGGCACATACCTAATCCCTCCCCTACAAGGACACAGGATCCTCGCTCTAGATTCCTCGATATCAATCCTGCAGGTAGGCTTTAACTTCAAAGCTTGAAACAAAATCTCATTCAATTGTCTATCATGTAAATGAAAATATAAATTGGTGAGATAAGAAGGGATTTACTGCTATCAGATATACTTAAGACAGTCATAAGTTACCTTATTTTTTTAGTGCAAACTGGTTGCTTAATATTGTTACATTAGTGAAATCTGTGAGACTACAGAGGGTTGGGGAAAGATGAGGAATACGTATAAAATGTAGCTGATATGCAGTATAAACGTTGTAAGACATTACATTGAAATGAATTATTTATATCAATGCATTATCAGAAACATTTATTTTGTGTAAAGAATAAGAGTTGTCAACGATTAGAGAAACACTTCTTTCTGAGAGAATTGCTTAGATAAACTTTCACTCTGTTTCTCTTTCTCTCTTTTCACAGAGTTCCTCAAGTACAAGATGGATAAACCATCTAGTGCTCTTGGAGCCTTAAGTGGTGATGCTGTTGTACCTTCTGAACCAGGAGTAAGTGGTTTGCTGTGGGTACACTTACTAGCAGGTAGAGGATTGCGTTCTACTGCCTCGTCCTCAGCAGCCACGACACCTTCCACCCCTTCGGGACCACCAATTGGTAAGTAGTTTAGTGTTAATGTGAAAGGATTCATAACAAAAAACACTACAGTGCAGACTGTTGGTACAATGTATTTTATGGTTTTGAAGGATTATATTGTGTAAGTTCTAAAATTACTGGTACTACAGTGGTCTGTTTTATTACATGTCATGTAAGATTCCCATGGTAATATACAGTGATTTATCATATATGTCATCACATATCATGCAGCCAAGTTGTTATTGTGAATATAAGTTACACACTTTTCAGATATGTATTTGTGTACAGAACATTATGTTTCATTACTCTTGGTTATTTTGTTATTATTTATATTTTTGAGACTAGTGGTTGCATTGGATATCAAACGTGTGATTTTTTAATAATAAATTTTAATGCTAAACACAAAACTCAACTGTGACTAGTAATACTGCAAAAAAATTCTCTCTGAACAGTGACACAATCATTCAAATGTGACAGTGGGTCACTTCCTAGAATGTTGCATACATCAGGTATGACTGGCAGCATGGACAGTAGCCAGTGTAAGTGTTGTGCTATGTTTTACTGACCTTGTTACACCCACAGGAAGCTCCAGTAGCGCAGGGCTGAGAGACCTGTACTGTGTGTTGGAATGTGATAGAGTGCACAAAGCAAGAACAGTAGTAAGGACAGGAGATTTAGTGTTTGACTGGGATGAAACATTTGAACTGGATCTGGTTGATAACAGGGAGCTGGACTTGCTCATATACTCCTGGGATCCTCAATACAGGCATAAGCTCTGTTACAAGGTATGTAAAACACTTACCACCTTAAAATCACTTTTGCATCATATAACTGCATACTTTACTCTTCCAATGTTTGCATTTTGTAATATTTTATTCAGTTACTGTAAAACGTGCATTGATACCTCATAACTTTCAGAGAGGATATTGACCTGGTAAAGGCAGGAATTTATGAAAGGTGTTTCGAATATGTGATGTAAAATAACATTCAGGTATTAAAATTCTGGTCTTCTGGGTCTTCATTCTCGAGAATCAAATGGGCCACAGTAGTACGTTCCTTCAAAATGTCAGGATGCACTTGCCCAACAACAGGGTATTAAATACCAAATTCTAAATTATACTACTATGAAAACTCAACGGTTGTTTCCCTTTGTTTAGTTATTTTTGAGTGAAATATTTGAGTTTGGACATAAATACTTTAAAATAATTTATTTTACTATTTGTTACAGAAAGGTTACAGATTTACAATGTACAGTAAATGGTGGTTTTCTCATTTTATCTTCTGACAGAATGTAATTTGTAAATCATTTTGTAAGTTGTGTTAAAGCAACACTTTTCTTTTCTGCAGGGTTCAGTTCACTTAGCATCTCTTCTTCGCGAGTCACCTATCCATCAATTAGCACTAAAGATAGAACCACGAGGAACACTGTATCTGCGACTGAGGCACACAGATCCTATTGTAACATTCCAGAGACGTGGTATAAAAGGACACCATCTACTAGGTATGTAATTATCAATATTAATGCCATATGATGTATGTACTTGTTTTGCAACAGTTCATTAACTGACAGAGACAGTAATAAATAAGTAAGTAAGTAATTTATTTTCCATAAATCTTTTACAAGATATGGAAATAGTCATATTACTAACAATAAGGAACACAGCAACATAAAACAACATGTGTAGCAATAAGACTTAATACTTAATACATAATGTAAGAAGCAATTTTGAAGTATATAACTCATCAATGATAAACTATTACATTGAAATACAATAATACACTGTATGCTCTCGTGAATTTTGATATATTTGAGATGTTATTTTCAGAAGACTGCTACTTTTGCTATTCAATATACATTTTAATAGTCATAATGAGTTATCCGAAGTATTTCATTATGTGTTTACTTAAGCATGGCTATATTTTGATTTTTGTTACTTTGTCAGCCCTGATTGATTGGAACTGTGTTCTCTGTCTGGTGTTTGATTGGAACAGATGAATAGTAAACTAAACTAAACTAACGGAACTAAACAAAGCGGACCTATCAATTTTTTCTTAAGTTTTTTCACCTTCTGCAGGATTCATGTCCTGTAATTGCGTTCCCCTGTGTTTTGTCACTTTCACCCTAAGAATGTTATGCGAAAGAACAATGTAAGGAACTCCTCATTACATCTTTTTACCATCACACATTACATCTTCTTTAGGTCCAGTCTCCTCAACACTTCATTCTCACTCAGAGTCATTCAGTGTTCTTTTATTATGAGACCAAGTTTCACCAAGATAGGAAACACAAAACACATCTTAAAATCATGTTTTATATCAGTGACCTAACATGTTACATAAAATTTTCTTCATTCAGTCACTGTTGTGAAAATGTTGCAGGTCGTCCTGGAAGCAAATCACTGTCAGGTGTGACAGGTCTATTTGGAGCTGACCTGGAAACAGTTGTAACTAGAGAAAGTCTAACAGGAGGGGTGCCTGGAGGTGTGGCTACAAGTGTCACCTTAGCAACACAAGCTCCTTCTGCTGTACCTATCATAATTAGGAGATGTGTTGAAGAAGTGGAAAGGAGAGGACTTGATATTATAGGTAGGATGGACATATATAGTCCTTTGGTGTACAAAGACAGAAAACTTCCACATGGCTGGAAGTGGGCATTCACATTTGAACAGTATTAAGAAAAAATATTCTATTGTTGACATTTTTTTCTGCTCTTGTAGATTATAAATTTTTGGATGTTGATATCTGTCATAAAAACATGTTTTTTTTCGTAAGACTTTTTCTTGTCTCTAGCTTTTTTCACGCAAGTGCCCACTGTTTGCTCTCACATTTCCTTTTTTGTAATAAAATGCAGCAGTGCATATTGCAATAACTCACTCTAGTTGAGATTGTGTTTTCTACTTCCTTCAGTTTGCATTTTCTCAGTAAATGTCAGATTTTCAAGGAACATGGCAAATGTATCATACTATGCTTCAAACCATGTCTGTAATATTTTCCTCAACTTCCCTTATATGCCCTATATATTCAACTGTCTTACTCAGGGATGGATGTCCTAAACACTCAATTTTATTTCCTGATTACATTCCAGTGTTAAATTTGTAAACACAATTACATGTTTGACTTCTCATCATGCTTTATGCTGTGAAAGTAAATTATTATATCTTGTAAGATTCTGTAATACTTCTGCCTATTCGCATTTTTCTGCGGCACAAATTGCTGGGGATACAACCCACAGCCTCACTTCACAGTGTGTTTGGCCTGAGTGATGGGTGCTACAACTTTCGAAAGATCAGCAAGTGACTGAGCTTATTCTAGTCTACCAGCACATACCAGTAAAGTTTTGTACTAATTGTGGTAGTGCTATCTTGCACCCAGCCCAGAAATGATTTTATCACATCACATACTTTTGTACACATAACAGCTTTTATTGAATACTGCTCTGATTTGTGTTGTAGGTTTATATCGGTTATGTGGTTCAGCAACTAAGAAGAGGATCCTGCGGGAAGCGTTTGAACGAAATGCTCGCACAGTAGATCTCTCACCAGATAATGTTCCAGATATTAATGTTATCACAGGTAAAGAAGACATATATTTTCATAAGATCAAGCGATTATCATCAATATTATATATCTCAATGAAAGTAATTTTAAAATAATGCAATGTGGGAGTGTTATTAGTGCCATTTAAAGTAGGGTCCTGAATTCTTGTTTTAATAGAGCTTTGAAAAATACAACTTTTATTAGGATAAGGTTTTGGGGGTTGGAAAGTTTTTCCATTTCATAACAGTAAGTAACAAATTATTGGAGGTAGACATGTAAGGTGTGGTATAGAAATAGATCAAAAATTCTCCTGCTTATTATGTGTAGCATGTAACATGACATAACATAATGTATAACATCTGAGAACTTTCAGCTGAATGTACTACACTGCCATCAATGTGACAAACATCCATTCCTTTTTGTGCTGCTTCTTCTGTCATAACTTCAGTCTGTAATGACAATATATTGTATACCTCACAAATGGTAGATTTAAATTACGTTTTCGATAAACTGGCCCTGACATTAATATGGTTAATGAAGAAGAACAATAACATTATTCATTAAATATTGGAATTATCAGTAGGATGGAGGCATGAGCACAGGGAGATATCTTTTTTTACAGACACATGATTTTCTGTGAAATATACTTTTCATTATATAAATTATTTCTATAAATCTTATAGATATATGTGTATGAGGTTTTCTTTGTTTAGCATTAAAAGTAATATAGAAGTTTTTTTGTAAATAAATTTATTATAACAATTACAATAAATATTTTTGAGTAACATACAGTGGGGTGCAAAGTATCAAAATATATTGTAAATAAAGTGTAGGATGTGATTTTAGCTGTGAAATAAAATCATAAATGCATAAGTTTGGAAGACTTTTTTCTGATAATTAAACTTGAATTTTGAATTCTCAAGGGAAAATGTGGCAGTGATGTTAACTGTGACAAAGCCATGTAAGTCATAGAAAATCTCATAAAATGTGGCAGCTAACCAAGATGATTGGGACTTCAGTCATGAAGGACATGGTCAAGATAACATATGCATTTGTTCACTTCTATTTTCTTATTTAACAAACCACTTGAGTGGGTAATTTATTGTCATTTCTTTATTTTTCTTAGATTTTCTCAAAATTATTTTGTGTGTTTATATGGTACTTAAGTGCAGTGCTTTTTTTTTTTTTTTTGGGGGGGGGGGGAATGGAAGATGCTGGAAAATAGTTATGACAATATAATTAAAATGGGGATAAAAAAAACTGGGAATGGTGTTATATGCCTTATTTGGTAATAGCAGTATTTGTGGGT
>Ga0123355_10006410_pt1 | contig 17430 bp, 29 predicted proteins | sample TergutEmb28metaG_3_FD_89872 | JGI IMG/M metagenome (GOLD analysis project Ga0123355, IMG submission 89872) | Embiratermes neotenicus P1 segment gut microbial communities from Petit-Saut dam, French Guiana - Emb289 P1 | ecosystem: Host-associated > Arthropoda: Insects > Digestive system > Gut ...
AACACCTTAGACGACGATTTGATAATTCTTCTGTTTATCAACAGGATTGGGCTATTGTTAAACCTGCCATTCAAGATGCATTGACTGTGGCTTTTTCGTGACAACTGCGAAACTCGTAGAATACAATAATCAAGCTAAAACTAAAAAGACTTACAATGAAGAGAGCAACAAAGATTTTTCATATGTAAAGAAAGGCATGACCATTTGGTATCACAAAGCACAGTACAAGAAATGGATTAAGCTACTTATAAACCCAAGTAAGATTCTTGGTTTAGATGATGTAATATCGTTATGGAATCCAAATAAGCATAATGCAAAAGAAATGTTGCATGAGCTTGAAAATCTTATAGCTGAATATTTTGATTCAAGGTTCGCGTTAAATGACTTCATTTTATCCCGCATTGATTTTACAAAGAATATACGACTGGGTGATAAAGAGCTTGTATCAGCTTATATTAATTATCTTCATAACATCAAAAAAGTTAAAGGGTTTTCACCAAAGTACGGAAAAATGGACGCACGGCATGATGATGATAGTAGCTTCGATTTAAAGGGTGTCTCAAATGGTATAGATTTTACAGCCTACGATAAAGAAGCCGCTGTACAGCAGAACATACAAAACATGGCATTGAAGCAAAAAGAAAAAAAAGAACGGATAAAAAACTAAAAACAAAGATGTTACGATTAATTGAACTAATCCCAAAGAAGAAATCGTTACACTTGGCAATTAAAGAAATGAATGACCGTAATATATTACGTGTATTGAGTGAATTTGCCAAGCACGACATTTCACCTGTAACTATCAGCAAAAGACAAAAAATAAAGAAACTGAAAAGTCTATATACATTTTTTTAACTGCTTGAGACTATAAGCATTTGCCCATTCTACTACACCTCAAATATAGAGGCATAGGGTGGCTTAAATGCCACTCTATTTTTTTCAGCAACCAGAATAATATTATCCCAATCGTAAATCTATTAGTTTCCTTTATATATTCTACATATGTAACAGAATCAGCAATGAAATGATACATTTCAATTATCATTGCCAAAAATCATAAATCAAAAAGGAGAGATTCAAATGCCAGCGAACATTGAAACTATGTTCTATGTAAGGGAAACACCTTGGCACGGGTTAGGAGTTAGAGTGGAAGAAGCACTCAATAGTGATGAAGCACTAAGAACAGCTTCATTGGACTGGAAAGTAATCCAGCGTCCAATTTATACGGCAGAACGCCAACTAATTCCAAACTATAAAGCTAATGTACGGGACAGCGACTGTGAAGTTCTAGGCGTTGTAACAGACCGCTATCGAATTGTACAGAATCATGAAGCATTTGCATTTACTGATGCGCTCTTAGGAGAAGGTGTTAAATACGAAACGGCGGGTTCACTACAGGGTGGTCGTCGAGTGTGGATGCTTGCAAAACTACCTGAAAAATACATCATAGGTGGTGAGAAAGTAGAGCCATTCTTGGTATTCTCAAATAGCCATGATGGAAGTGCTGCAATCAAAGTTTGTATGACTCCAGTTCGTGTTGTATGCCAGAACACCCTGAATCTTGCATTAAACGGAAGCAAAAGAACTTGGTCGGCAAAACACACCAGTAATATTCAGAATCGTATGCATGAAGCGCACGAAACCCTTGGACTTGCCCATAAATATATGGAAGGGTTAGGGCATGAATTTAACAAACTAAGTTTGGTCAAATATGCTGATAGCAAAGTTATGACGTTCATTAATGATTTGCTTCCGTATTCAGATAATGCAACCCCAGTGCAACGTAAAAACGTGGAGCAATTAAGGGACGATATGAAGATTCGTTACTTTGAAGCTCCAGACCTCAAAGTATTGGATAAGACTGCATTAAGATTAATTCATGCAGTATCAGACTTTGCCACTCATGCCCAGCCACTACGAGAAACAGCGAACTACAAAGAAAATCTATTTATGAAAACATTAGAAGGTCATCCTGTAATTGATAAAGCATATGCAATGATTAAGGCAGCATAGTTGGGAGGCGTTTGTATGTTCAAAATTCTAACTTCAACTATTGATTTATCATATGCCGAATGGCTAGAATATCGACGTTCTGGTATTGGTGGGTCTGATGCTTCTGTAGTTTGCGGAATAAATCAATATAAATCTGCTGTAGAGTTGTGGATGGAGAAAACAGGTATGCTACAAAACCAAGAAGCGGGTGAAGCTGCATATTGGGGTACGCAACTTGAACCATTGGTACGGAACAAATTTACCAAACGTACAGGGCTTGAAGTAACTCCAGTGAATCAAATCCTACAAAGTAACGAACATTCCTTCATGCTTGCCAATTTAGATGGAACAGTTGAAAGCCCTACGCATGGCAAATGTATCTTTGAGGCTAAAACTACAGGGGCTTTTAGAAGTGGTGCATGGGATAATGGTAATATTCCTGATGAGTATATGTTACAGGTTCAGCACTATATGGCTGTTACTGGTTATGCGGGCGCATATATTGCGGTACTGATTGGCGGTAACAATTTTAAATGGTTATTCATAGAGCGGGATGATGAGTTAATCTCATTCATTATACAACTAGAATCCGACTTTTGGGGGTGTGTTCGATTGAACACGCCTCCTTCTTTGGATGGAAGTGACGCTTCTGCAAAGTTCCTAAGCCAGCGATTCCCAGATAGTATACCGTTATCCAAAATCGAATTGCCACCTACTGCACTTAGCTTAATTAAGAAATATGATATCGCATCATCTAAGGTTGAGGAATATTCCACTCAAAAGCAGGAAGCAGAAAACCGCCTAAAAGAAATGTTGGGAGAAAACGAAGCTGGGGTTATTGGTGACAGGGTGATTACTTGGAAATCCTTTACTCAAGAAAGATTGGATACTAAAACCTTAAAAGTTGAACATCCCACCTTATTCAATAAGTACGCCAACAAAGTATCAGGCAGACGTTTCACCATCAAGAAAGCAACATAAGGAAGGACGATTTAATGAGTAAACTTAATCTCAAATTTCGACTTAGTGAAAAACTACAAGATTCACAATCAGAGTTGACAGATTCAACAGAGAGGAAAAATGTGTATATGCCAAAAGCAAAAGTATTAGAGTCATCAACAGTAAACACCGTTGCACAAGGACGAATTTCACTGCCAGCTAATGCATTGGATATCATCAATGAAAACCTAAAAAATAGACCACTATCCCGCCAATCCATTGATGTAATTAAATCACCAGCGGGCGGAACTACAGCATTTACTGTACCTTGTCTAGCAGGTGAAGATATCCAAAAGGAGCTTGTAGGGGTTATTCTGGATTATACAACACCGCGGGCATATTGGGAAACCCCAGACCCTGTAGAAGGAACGCCACCCACCTGTTACAGCATGGATAGTATAGTTTCTCATGATGGAAAACCTTGCGCCCGTTGTGTGTACAATACGTTTGGCTCTAAAGAGGGTGATTCCAATGCCAAGGCATGTAAGGAATCGGTTGAATTATATCTACTACGACAAGATAATATCATGCCTGTCATTGTTCGCATTCCAGTATCAAGTAAGACAATTTTCCAAAAGTATATGACACGGTTGGTAAGTAGCATGATTCCTGTGTGTGGAGTTGTAACAAAGATAACTCTTGAAAAGGCAACAAGCAGAGCGGGACAGCCTTATGCCAAGTATATCTTTGAGGCGGTGGATACTCTCACCCTAGAGGAAACCAATGGTCTTAGGGCTTTTAGTCAAGATATTATGGCGGTATTATCAGCCGTCAACGAGCAAGAATTAGGTGAAGTTGTATAGTAATATCGTTACCCAGTATCTCTGCTTCACAGTAGAAATACTGGGTTTCTCGTTTCAATAAGGAATCTCAAATGTACGCACTGATACGCATTAGGACGTAATCAAAATTGAGATTCAACACTCTAACGGAGGAATGATAATGAATCAAAAAAAGGTAATCGCCATAGACCACGGCAATAGAAATATGAAAACTCTCAACTACACATTTCCATCCAGCTACTTAGAGAGCGGTCATTTGCCTACATTTGGTGATGTGCTTGTGTATGGCGGAAAAGAATACACACTTATTGACCAACGTATGCCACAGAAAACTGATAAAACCAAGGATGATAGCTATTTCATATTGACACTATTTGCAATTGGCAAAGAGCTTGCAGGAAAAACCGCGCTAGATGAATGTATTGATGTAGAACTTTTGGTTGGGCTACCTCCATTACACTGCAAAGAAATGTCTCAAAGATTTGCTAAATACTTCAAAAACAATGGTAATGAGATTAGGTTTGAACTAAACAAAATTCCCCACATCATCAGAATTACGGAAGTATATGTTTATCCTCAAGCATATGCAGCGGTTATGACTGTGCGAGAACAGATTAAAGATTCACCAATCGTCAATCTCATAGACATTGGTGGTTATACAGTTGACCTTCTGCAACTGGTATCATTGCGTCCAAATATGTCTGTTTGTACATCTTTGTATGGCGGCGTAAATTCTATGTTCCAGAAGATTAACGAACAGGTGAGAGCCAAAGGCGCGATGAATGTTCCTGATTCTATAATTGAGGGTATTTTACGAGGTAATAAGAAAATATTATCCACTTGCTCTAATGAACGTATTGAACTGGTACAGTCAAACGCCCAGCAATTCGCCTATGATATGGTTTTGAGTATTTCTCAATCTGGTCTGGATTTAGCAGAAAACAAGACTGTATTTGTAGGCGGAGGTTCAATCTTGTTGAGGAAATTCATCAAGAGTACAAAGTTAGTATCTAAGTCTATCTTTGTAGACAGCGTACGTGCAAATGCCAAAGGTTATCAACTTCTGTATGATAACCGAAAATCACTACAGGCGCAAACAAGCTCTACATGATGAAACCTAAAAAAGATGAATCTCGATTTACTATCCAATTTAATCTTGATAATCCACGCCACAAGGAAGCTGTAAAAATTCTAAATGAAGTTGGCAGAAGTAAAGCCATGTTGATTGCAGAGGCTCTGTATGTGTATTCTCGTTACGTTACAAATGCAATTAATCACATTGGAAGTAATAAATCACAACATGAAGTTACGACAACTATACATGAGAATTTGGAAGTATCAGAGATTGCCCCACTGAATGAGGATATTGATACAACGCAATCAACAGAAGATGATTTATGGCAGACTGTAAATGAATCACTTGGGGCGTTTTTCTGATTAATTATGGAGGTCAAAAATGATAACTGTAGGTGCAATATGAATGAAAATATGAAGAAACTAACCGCTATAGAAAATAAATACGGTTTGATGTTATTCCGCATGGGACTAACTTACTTGGTTGATGTTGGGTCTCGAAATCTCACGGACAACAATATTGAGGAAAGTATCAAACAGATTATAGCCAAGGATAATGAGGATAAAGAAAATGGCGTAATTATCGTAATGTCAGCAGAGTTTCAATGTGAAATAATTCGCTGTGTTACTGAACTCTCAAAGTTTAGTATCTGGACTTTGTTCAAATATATCAAGAAGCATATGTATACATTAAATGATTATCTAGGAGGACATGATATGTCATTCAAGTATTGGGGCAACTTGCTCGACTCCGAAAAGTTGAGAATAGCCACACAAGCCAAGGAAACACAGGATAAAGCAGGTTGCAATATTTGCTATTGGTGCGGAGAACCCCTCTCGTCTGGTGAATATGAATATACATCAGATGCAAGAAACCCACGGAAAATCTGTAAAGGCTATTGTCGAGGACGACGATTCTTTGACAATCCTCAAAAAATATAAAGGAGAATGCATTATGAAACAATCATCACAATCTTCTATTGAAAGAATACGAGAACTAATTACCAAGCTAAATCAATGGCGACATGAGTATTACAATCTGAATGCACCAACGGTATCAGATACAGTATATGACCGCCACTATGACGAACTGGAGCGATTAGAACATCAAACTGGTATCCTCATGAGTAACTCACCAACACAAACTGTTGGCTATGAGGTAGTGAATGGACTGGAAAAGACTACACATTCTATGCCGTTACTCTCATTGGATAAGACCAAGAATATCACCGAATTGGTGCGCTTCATTGGTTCACATCAAGTTATGATAATGCACAAGTTAGATGGTTTGACAGTGAAATTAGAATATGAAAACGGTTTGTTAGTCCGTGCCTCAACTCGTGGAAATGGTGAGGAAGGAGAAGTTGTTACTCACAACACCCGCGCAATTGAGGGAATACCTGCATGGATTCCGTATTTACAACGCCTTGTAGTGGTTGGAGAAGTTTATATCAATAGGCAAACATTTGAGAAATTACGAGAAACATTGCGGGACAGTTCATGTAATCCATACAAAAATGCTCGTAACATGGCTGCGGGTTCTATTCGTTGCCATGATGCCCGCGCCTGTGTTGGGCGTGGGTTGGTGTTTTCGCCATTTAACGTAATTGAGGGATTTGGCGATGAGATATACAAGTCCTCAAAATTGATGACATTAAAATCTCTAGGATTTTCAACATGCAGATATGTCTTGATAGATGATAATTCCTCTGATTGTGCAGTTGGCGAATCAATTACCTTGCTTAAAATGCTTGCTGATAAATTGGGACTACCAATAGATGGTATCGTAATCACATATGACGATATCACATTTTCCCTATCGTGTGGACGTACAGGTCATCACTATAAAGATGGAATTGCTTTCAAGTTTGAGGATGATTTATATGAAACAGTCCTACGAAAAATTGAGTGGACACCCTCACGATTTGGGGAGTTATCACCAGTTGCGGTATTTGATTCTGTTGAAATTGATGGTTGCGAAATTACCAGAGCAAGTCTGCATAACTTGACATTCATTACAGACTTAGAACTTATGCTAGGGTGCAGAATCCTAATTAGTAAGCGAAATATGATAATTCCTCATGTTGAAGAAAATCTTGACAGAGGCAAATTTAACCCAGCTAAAGTAGTCCCGATTAGTTGTCCATCTTGTAATTCAAGAACTCGTATCAAGGAAACAGGTAAAGACAATGGGCGTACTATACGCATACTTCGTTGTGTTTATGCGGGTTGCAAGGCTCAACAGTTGAGAAAGTTTGTACACTTTGTTGGAAAGAAAGCTATGAATATTGAGGGGTTATCAGAATCCACATTAGATAAGTTTATCAACTTGGGTTATCTCAAAAACTTTGCAGACATCTACAGGCTTGGCGAATACTCATTTGAGATTACGAGTTTAGAAGGATTCGGTAAAAAATCATGGCAACGATTGCAAGATGCTATCCAGAAAAGCCGTATAACCACGTTCGAGAGATATTTGGTTGCAATGGATATTCCTATGATTGGACGTACTGCAAGTAGGCAACTTAATCAACATTTCAATGGAAGTCTTAACGATTTTGAGACCGCTGTGAATAATGGGTTTGACTTCACTCAATTAAAAGATTTTGGTGATGTTCTCAACCACAACATTCATGAGTGGTTTAAAAATAAAGAAAATTTAGAACTTTGGAAGGAGCTACAAAAAATGGTGACGATTGAAACCAAAAATGCAACATCAGTAACCAGCACAGACAACCCATTTGCAGGTCGTACAGTTGTTGTTACTGGTAAATTGATTCACTTCACACGAGCCAGTATCAATGCAAAAATTGAGGCACTAGGCGCAAAAGCAAGCAATGCCATATCAAAAAGTACGGACTATCTGATATGTGGCGATAAAGCTGGAAGCAAATTAGACAAAGCTAATTCATTAGGTGTAACGGTTTTGTCAGAACAACAATTTCTGCAAATGGCGGAAGGTGCTTAATCTTCACAAGTCGGAGGCTATAGAGTTGCATACTCTGTAGCCTTCTCTATGTCTATGTACCGCACAAAATAATGAAAGGGAAATTCAAATGAACTCTTACGAAGAACGAAAACAGGCGCGTATTGACCATTACAAAAATCAAGCGACTAAAGCCACAAGACGGAGCAACACACTTGCCAAAGAATCAAGTGATATGATTTCAGTAATACCAATGGGTCAACCTATCTTGATTGGGCATCATTCCGAAAAGAAAGACAGGAATTACAGGAATCGTGCAGACAACAAAATGAGAAAAAGTGTTGAGGAATCCAGCAAAGCTGAATACTACGCCAACAAAGCCGAAGCCGCCGAAAATAACACTGCAATTTCCTCTGATGACCCAGAAGCAATTACAAAATTGGAATCTCAATTAGTTGCATTGGAAGAACATCAAAACTATATGAAACAAGCCAATGCACACTACCGCAAGCATGGCACGATTAAAGGTTTTGACGGAATCAATGATGAAAAAGCTGCTACTATTGATGAGGAAATTAAATCTCATTCATGGGCGCGACAACCCTATGCATCATACTCTCTCAAAAATAACAATGCCAACATGCGACGCATCAAACAACGAATAGAAACTCTCAAAAAGGTGCGCGCAATACCAGAAGATTCTGGTTGGCAGTTTGAAAATGGCAGAGTTGAAATGAATGTTGAGGCAAACAGGATACAGATATTCTTTGATAACAAACCAGATGAAGATACCCGCAAAGAGCTTAAACGATGGGGTTTCAAGTGGGCACCAAGTATGGGAGTTTGGCAAAGACACCTTAATGGTAACGGTTTGTATGCAGCTAAACAAGTAAAATCTATCCAGCCAATAGAAAAATAGAAAGGGAAACAAAAATATGAAATCTACAGGAATAACAAGAAAAGTTGACGCACTTGGCAGGGTCGTTGTTCCAAGTATAGTAAGGCGAACCTTGCGTATCAAAATTGGCGATTCACTCAAAGTTTATACTGATGAGGATTGTGTAATCTATAAGAAAACTAGCAATCAAAAAATCGTATCAGAGAACACGCAAATTATCCAATTGAATCGCCCCAATAAAAAGGAGTAGCCCATGCGGAAACTTACAGAACAGGACATAACCGCAATAATTGGTATAAACATCAAGGGTTATGTAATTGAAAATGCTCGCATAAAGGAAGGCATATTTACCGATTCAGACCATTACGGAATACTCCTTGGCAAGGATGATTCTGGTGACTATGTTACTTGGCAATTCCACCTAGATGATGAAGAACCTAGCGTTTATTGGGGGCATTACTTTATGGAAAACAAGGACGCTGCGCTCCATGATTTTAAGATTAGAGGTTTAGACAATGCAGACAATTCCGATATAAAAGGAGGTGATACCGTTGATTAATTCGTCTGAAATACTGATGTTCTATGAGATGTTTGATGATGACGACATTTCAACCGAACGGCTCTTGGCAATGGTTGCGGATGCCGCTGGATGTGACATTGACGATGTAGTTAGCGTCTTAACAGGGGATTATGACTCTGATGATGTGACTGTTGCAACTAGCAATCCAAACAAGAAAAAACGGAAACGAAACAAAAACAACAAAAACAAAAGCAAAAAATGCATAACTTGTTTAACTTGAAGGATGGAGCAATAACTCCATCCTTCATCTATATTAATGGCAATCGCCAGAAAGCGGAAAGGAAATAAATATGTTCAAAGCTAAAGCTATTGTACACAGCCTAAAATCAGAAGCTGTTGTAACAATTCTGCATGAAAATGATGCTAATGATGTTGTCGCTGAATATAACGGCAAGCGTTGCACGGCAATCTTTAACGGGTTTGTCTGCATGTATTACGTTGATGACCTTTATGGTGTTCTAAAAGACCCAAATAAATGCCCAGCTTGTGGGGCTTATTTAGATTAATCTTGAAAGGATGATTCAATGAAGCGTAGGCACAACTTAAATTTGGAATTAGGCAATCGCCTCATCACAGATATAGCGGAGAAAGTGGGTTCAATCTTTGGAAAAAGAGGTCGTCGTATTGGAAAAACCATAGATGACCTTACAAAGAATATTACTATTAAAGTTGATACCAAAAGCCATAAAAACCGAAGGGATGATGATTAATGGAAAGTCTGTTGAAATTCGTAGCTAAAGTTGTAACTCCAATACTCACGATTGTAATAGCGGTTATTCAAGCTGTGGATGATTCTGAAAATTCAGATAACTCAATAGATGACTAACGACTGTGAGGGTGAAGCATGGTATTTTCAGTAGATGTTACGGAAATAGTAACCCGCACACTTAAAATTGAAACCACTACAGTATAGCAATTCCATTTGACATTAACACTTATGCTTGCCGAATATCATGCCCCCCGAATGGGTGGAATGACTCAATATTAAGTGGAAATGCTATAGAGGAAGCACTTGATAAAATCCAGCAACTGTGCAGAAATACAGAGACATTGTTGGACTATAGTGACTTTGCTCAAGTTGAGTTAAGTGTAACAAAATCAAGCATATTCACCGTTGACGACTAAGATATTCTGATAATAATTGACCGTACCAATATGCTTAACCCCAAGCAAAGGTACGGTCTTTTGTTGTGTAAAAGATTATAATATCCTATAGGTGAGGTTATTTTATGGTTAAAAAGTTCATATCAAAACAAATATCAGATGAAATACCAAGTCCTTTAATTAACTTCATTTGGTATTTATGGGAAACATATTGCGATTCCGATAATGAAAGTATCTTTATGCTCTCCCCATGTACCAAGGGGCAGCGTGTTACCATTCTTCATACAGGAATGTCCACCGAACAGGATTTTGGAACTGCAATAACTGCAACAATCTTAATCCGAAAAAGCGGAGATAACTTTTACATGTCCCTGAAATAATAGGGATGTGTTTTTTATCCTATCTTCCGTCATTATATAACAATATTCGTTTAATCAAGTCATGAATCATCTTAATTTCACTTTCAGGGCGACCGTGTAACTCTGCAACCAAATTGTCTAAAGCAGTACCTTCATTACCAATTTCCAAATCGGCTTCAAAAGCAAAAAACTCCTGAAATGTAACATCCAGAGCCTCCAGTAACTTTTCCAAGGATTCTATTGAAGGTTTCTTATTGCCTCTTTCTATATCACCTAAAAAAGACACATTTATGCCAGAGCTTAATGCCAACATTTCTTGTGTCCAATCCTTTTTCTTTCTGTAGTGGCGAATCCTATTGCCGAGCTTGTCGCTTATATTTTTCATAATGGTTATCCCTCTTTCACATTTTAAGAGAAGGAAAGATAATTGTTCAAACGTCATTAGAAATGAAAATCACGCCAATAGTATTGATTTAGAAATTGATGTATGATAAACTTTAAAAAATTAAGATATTTATTCGAATGGAGGATTTATATGGCAGCAACAGTAACTGGTGACCCCATAAAACAACCTAAATGCGCGTTTTGTAAACGCTGGAAAGGCGATGCAAATCTTACAAATAAGGGTGTTCCTAAGGGGAAAGTAAAATTTGAATCATCCGCTAAGGGTATATGCACCGCAAATGGTAATCATATCCCAAAAACTGCGATTAATGGAGCTAACTGTAGGGATTATGAAATCAGTACAGAGGCTTATAGTTTTGTATAATTGTATTTTATACAAAACTTTTACAAAAATAAGCAAAGGAGTGAATATCGCATGGGCTTCTTGAATGGTTTACTTAAAGCAGCATCAACTGTGAGTAATCAAATGGCAAAAAACATTGATAAAATGAGCGATGAGGAAATTGAAAGAAAAATCAGGAGTGGTCAATTGAAGTACAACTCTGTTGAAGAAGTAAGAGACAATGTAGCTCAATTACAAGCATATTCTGAGCAAATAAAAAGCAACCAGAATAACGAATAAGTTAGGTAGCATAGAGTATGGCTGGGTGTATTCACTCTTATGCCCAGTCTGCTATGCCTAATTGAGGTGAAAAAATGCCCTTAGGAAAACGAATAGACCAAAATCAAGCAGAACCAAACAGAACTACTACTCCCGCTCCACAAAAGGCTGTGGATAGTAATGCTACTGTTCGCGATTCTAGTAATGATATAGCAATTCCATTTGACATTAACACTTATGCTTGCCGAATATCATGCCCCCCGAATGGGTGGAATGACTCAATATTAAGTGGAAATGCTATATTTCAAAAGAAACTGCATTTGCCTTATTCCACCCAGAAGAGCCAAAACATAGATTCAATGATATAATTCTAAATTCCAGCACATATGAAGCCATACACGATGTACTGGCTATGTATGAAAAACGAGATTTGCTATTCAATCAATGGGGCTTGGGGGAAAAGCAGAAACATCAAAATCGTGCAGGGATAAACCTTTATGGTCATTCAGGTACGGGCAAAAGTATGGTTGCTCATGCTATTGCAAACCAACTTAACCGCCAGATACTAACAGTGGATTACTCGCAAATAGAGTCAAAGTATGTTGGTGAAACATCAAAGAATCTTGTGGCAATGTTTAACTATGCAAAAGAAACAGGCTCTATTATTTTCTTTGATGAAGCTGATGCTTTGTTAAGTCGCAGAGTAACAAACATGTCAAATTCAACGGATGTTAGTGTAAATCAAACTCGTTCGGTGTTGTTAGTTTTAATAAATGAGTTTGATGACCTAATAATTTATGCCTCTAATTTCATTACAAACTATGATACTGCCTTTATGCGTAGGATATTAGCACATGTTAAATTTGAATTACCAGATGAAGAAAACAGGGCAAAGCTATGGAAGCTGTATATACCAAAGTCTATGCCACATACTGCCAATATAGAGCAATTGGCAAGGGAACATAGTAATGTATCTGGTTCAGACATTGCTACTGCTGTACTTAATGCTTCACTACGAGCAGCAAGGCTAAATGACAGTGTTGTTTGTCACAGTTTTTTTGCAGATGCCATAGACCGTATCATCAAAAGCAAGACTGATAATGAAACTGGCACAGGCACTATAATTTCAAAACGCACTGTCAGCGAGGATTATGTAAAATCACAATTTGGAGGGGAACTACCTAAATGATAACATTTTTAGTTATTGCAGGATTAAGTGGACTTTTAATAGCTGGACTTATTAAGTTTTGGAAAGAAATAGTTGAGTGGATTAAAAAAGCCGTAGATAAAATTAAAACAGCTTTTGGGCTAGTTGTTAAAGGGACAAGAACATTTATTGTTAAAACCCTTGATGGTCTTAGAAACAGAGCAAAGCATTATAACGAAAACGAAACTACAGGTGAATGGGAAGAAACCGTTGTCCATACAAATGTTAATGAAAGCGACGTACCTGCTGATATATTGGCAAAGGTGCGTGTGCAAACTATTGATATAGAAATACAAACAACAGAAGAATTACGTCTTGCAATTACCACATAGAATGGACTCTCAAGCAAACAACGCATAGAGCAAGAGAAATGAGGTGTTTAGATGTTGGCATGGTTATGGCATTGGGTCATCTTTTGGCAGATACTGATAGCTGGTGTTTTTGGAGTCATAGGAATAATATCATTACCCCGTAAATTTGGAGCAATATTTAATGGAGCATTGACTTTTTGGTTCTCTTTTAATATATCAGCAGAATTAGAGAAGTTTAACCTTTCAAGATTTTCCTTGATTATATCTGTGGGGTTATTGCTGGCTTTAATTGATTGCATTATTGAATTTAGCAATGATAGCAAATTTAAGGAATCCAAAGACCCAGTTAAAATTGCAAAAATAACGCTGTGTATTAGCATTGCTGCAATAATGGCACTTGGTTTTTATTATATTGTTCCTGTAGACCAAAGAGGGATATCTAATATTACGAATAATTATATTACTATACTGGCGTTCTCGTTATTACCTAGAGCCATATCGCCTTTTCTGGAAATCAAAGCAATTCTTTTTGATAGAATAAAAGTAAAAAATAGACTCAAAAAAGGAAATTTCCTATCATTCTCAAACCCTTACCACAAGAGATATGCGATGTTAGCAGTTGAAAGAGGTAATGCTGTTTCAAATAATATCATGAAAGCTCACGAATTAGATATTAGTCGCAATAAGTTAAAAAAGAAGTTTCCTAAGTTAGAGGATGAAAAGCTACAGGAAAAAATGAAGGAAATGATGAATGAACAAAAATATGAAACAGCAATTGCGTTTATTTCAAAAGCTGGTTTTAATAACTTTTGTATTGAAGTGGAAGATGTTCTAAAAAAAGCGGGACATTCAGCCCGCGCACATTTGTTGCTAAAAAATTTCCACATAAAAAAGATTGGTTGTCTTTGGGCATAGAGTTTTTCATTATAATGGCTTTTGAACCTGCTGTAGAAGATGGCAGAATAATTGACGACAACCTTGATGATTCATCTATCTTTGTAAACCATACATACCGCCATAATGAAAGTGCGGTTAAAATGGTGAGTAGAGAACTTGTTTTGTAGTCGTTCCGTGTAAAATTGTATTTTAAATAAAATTTGGAGGGATGTATTGTGCCTATCATTAAAGCGTTGATAGCTAAACACTTAATCCAACAGATATTTACCTCAGTTATTGCACCTCACCTTGAAGAAGCAAAAGATGTGGCTCTTGAAAGTGCCTATGGCACAATAAAAGATATGATTGCGGGTAAGATGTCCGTTGAAGAATGGGCAGATATTTCAATTGTAGGCATTGATAAAATCAAAGACCGTATCATTAGTGAAGGAAATGTTCGGTATATTGGTGGGAAGTTGAAGTTTTCATTCTTAAATAAAAATTTGAATGATGTTCATGCTTATTTCGAGCTTTATTTCCTTGATGAATCTGAAAAATGGCAAAAAGCTGAAGCTGGTATTGATATTCCTTCTTCAAAATTTACACCAGAAGCACTAAAAGATATACAAGATAAAGGTGAAATAATCTTTGAAGTGGAATGATGTATGTAAATGGAGGCTGATAAAATGAAACTTGCAGAAGCTCTAATTGAAAGAGCGGAAATCCAAAAGAAAAATGGACAGTTAATCAAGCGTATTCAGAACAACGTGAAAGTGCAAGAAGGTGATGTACCCGCAGAAAAACATGAAATGCTGATTGACGAGTATGAAAAAAACATGATTCGTTTTCTTGAGTTAGTGCAACGAATCAACAACACCAACAACAAAACTGCATTTGACGAAAAAATGAATATATCTGATGCTATAGCACGAAGGGACTATATTAGCTCAAGAATTGGAGCATACCGAGGAATTTACGAAGCCACTACAATAAAATTCGATAGATATAATCGCCATGAGGTTAAATTTGTACGCAGTATAGATGTAGCTGAGTTGCAAGACAAAATTAACACATTGTTTAAAGAATATCGCGAACTTGATACAAAACTTCAAGGTATCAACTGGACAATTGATTTGCTATAAAAAGTTGGTAGAAAGATAAAAGGCGTGGCACAAATAGGAGTGGAGCCTTATAAAAACTCTTCCGAGGCGGCAGTGGACACTTGCTGCGGTGCGATTAATAATATAGTCAAATTGTAACAGGGGTAGAAAAGGTCAGTAGACCTAAATGCGTAATGTTAAAACCAGTGCCGATTTTATTTTTCGAGGGTGGGAACGGGGACTTTTATAACGAGTTAAGGCGGTGCGATATTGAAAATCAAATTGCACTTGCCCAAAAAGAAATAGTTTTGAAATAGTCTTGAAATGGTCTTGAAATAAAATCCAGAGCCTGCTTATGTTATTATAAGTAGGCTTTCTTACAAAGAAAAGCCTTAAATAAAAATAGATTGAAATATTCAGATAAAGTTGAGAGGAGGACACTGAAATGCATAAAGTTGATTATGGTTAAGCTCTGAAAGGAGGGCTAACCATATGTATACAGTGCAAATTTATTGTGTACTTCCAGAAGGCATTGAAATTAACAATGCCATGAAAAAATATTTCAATTGCAACGAAAGACTTCACCCTGATAATTACAAAACTCTTACCTTCAATTCTAAATCAGAGTTATTTGACTTTGTTCGTAAATTTGATTGGAGGAATCGTAAGACGGGTATTTGGGGCAATTACTTTTTAGAAGCAGTTATGTGTGACCCCAACGATACCAAGCGTCATGAGTTCTTTGTTGCTGACCACTATATGTCTTCAACAGGGTGGAGTTATTATCGTGGTTATCTTACAAAAGATGCAAAGGGCAACATCGTAGATTTACGAAACTTCACTGAAGAAATTTACTGCTTTCATCGCTTTGATAGTAACGCATGTACTCATTGGATATTTTGGGCATTTAGAAACTATATTGAGAATGCAGAAAAGGATATCTTATCAGCCAAACAAAACCCAAAGTGGATGACAGTTGAGGACTGGCAACATAGGTATAGAAGGTTTCGTACAATGCAAGAGCGACGTTATGCCACAGATAAAGAGCATAAGCCTTATATTCGTGGTCGTCGCTCCAAACTTCCAGAACCTTGGGGTACAGAAATTCCTATCCCAATCCCATTTCAACGCTCATGGAAAGTTCATACTAAGGTTAGGCGACAATGGCTTGTTAATAAAAAAGTCCGCAAAGACACCATAAAAATTTCAACTTTCAAAAGGAACGAGTTTGACTTGAGTATCGCTTACGAAGAAGAAATTGCCGAAATTACCGAAGAATAAATGAATTGCACCCTCCTCCAAATGAATGGGGGAGGGACTTTTTCACAGGGAGGGCATATAAGGATGACTGATTATATTGAATTAGCATTATCATTTATTGAATCCAATGATGTAAAAGATTGTTTCCGAAATGCTCTTTTAACAAATGACGATTCTGTTCGTGTACAATCCTATTGCTGTGATATTATCGTTGGTTCTCGTGCTATAGCATTTCCATTTAACATAGACACTTTTTTCACGATAATAGAGCCGAAATTTTCAATCTCTCCAACAACATCGCCAACAAAAAAGTGTTAATGTAAAGTGGAAGTGCTATAACATAGATAACAAATTGGAGGCTCTACGAAAATTATCTTCCAACGAAGATACAAAAATGTTAATCAGATATGGTGAAATTGCACTGGCGGAACGCGAAAACTCCGAAGGCTCTGTATTTCTTGTCACTCCTAATAATAAAACATGGTGTTCAACAGAAAAATATCCTTGTATGACCTACGAAAAGGCATTGCTCCGTGTTAAAGACCAAGCATGGGGTGGGGGTGATATAACAGAAGAAGAATTAACAAAGTTATTGGATGCGGATTGGTTTGAAGTTGAAAAATACATTCCTGATAAAGATGGTAATTTAGGGTGTTGCATTACATGGGTTTTGAATGTCAAAGGTGAAATTATATTCTTTAGTGACAGTATAACCTTTGATGATACCATTTTCAGTCCCTTTGAAGACATCAAGAAAGATAAATTGGAAACATATGAAATATTGTAAAAATGGAAAGGTAGCGACGATTGGATACCACCAGCAGTTCCATTTAACTTAGGTGATGTTATAACTACGAACATATATCCCTTTGGTGAACAACTTAGGGGTGTTGTTATAAAAGTTTTTGATGATTACAAAAGCGTGTTTGATACTTACAAAGCAGAGGAAGAATCAT
>Ga0123355_10006411_pt1 | contig 17430 bp, 14 predicted proteins | sample TergutEmb28metaG_3_FD_89872 | JGI IMG/M metagenome (GOLD analysis project Ga0123355, IMG submission 89872) | Embiratermes neotenicus P1 segment gut microbial communities from Petit-Saut dam, French Guiana - Emb289 P1 | ecosystem: Host-associated > Arthropoda: Insects > Digestive system > Gut ...
CTGGGAATGACTTCGGCGGCAGCAATGGTGGTGGTGCGACTCTCATTTTGCAACAACCGCTCGAAGGCTATGGGAGTTTTGGGCGCGCCCTGAACCTGACCAACCAAAGCACGATTGAGGCCTCCGGGGGGACGCTGTACATGCAACCGGGTAGCGTCACCAACACCGGGACGATGGAGGCGAGCAGCGGCGGAATCCTGGAATTTGCGTCGGGCGTTCCAACTCCCTACACCAATACCGGCGGGGTGATCAAAGCATTGAACGGCGGTACCGTGCAGATCGACGACACAATCGTCACGGGTGGAACACTGACCACAGTGGGGACTGGAGTGATCCAGGCTAACAACTCTGCCGTTTTGAATGCGCTGACCAATAGCGGGACCGTACTCGTGAGTTATGCTTCGCTTCAAGGCACTGTCACCAATACAGGCACGATGCAGGTGCCCAATGGGGCCACGCTTTTCATCAATGGAAATGCGGCCCTCACCGGGTCGGGATCTTTGATCATGAGTGGCAGTTCCACCGTCGAACCGCTCGGCGGCAATGGCGGTGGTACTCTCACCAACCAGGAATTGATTCATGGCTCCGGAACCATATATGAGCCGCTGACGAACCAGGGAACGATTGCTGCGGACAGCAAAGGCAATTCCTTATCTCTGGACGGAGGCGCAATAACGAACACGTCTGCTTTGAAGGCCGAGAATGGCGGCATCCTCGACATTTACACCACCGTAAACAACCGAGGGGGAACAATCGAAGCGCTCACCGGTTCGACCGTCATTTTGACCAACGAATTCAACGGCTCGGTGAATGGCGGCACGCTGACCACCAGTGGGAGTGGTGTCATTGAAAGCGAGAATGGAGTGTTAGATGGCACCGTCAACATTCCGACGAATGCCGGAAAACTCGCCGTCAATAATTACGATCTCTACATTCAGGGAACAATCAATAACACGGGCTTGATCGCGCTTACGGGCAACAGTTGTGTACTGCTGAATGAACCGGCGACCCTGACCGGATCGGGCACGCTGACGATGGTTTCCGATTGCATCTCCGGCTCGGGGAATGCCTTCGCCAATGCCAGTACAATCGAGGGATCCGGAAGTATCGGAGATTCCAATCCCATGCCGATCAGCAACAGCGGCACGATTCTGGCGACAAGTCCAACCATCCCGCTCGTCATTGAGCCCAATTCTTCTGGATTCACAAACACCGGGACACTGGAAGCCAAGGCGGGATGCACGTTAACCGTCAAAGGGCCTTTCTCCAACTTATCGGGCGCAGGTGCGCTGGTGGGAGGAACTTACTCGGTGACGGGAACGCTCGGCCTCCCCGGAGCGGTCGTTAGCAATGGCGCGAAGATTACTCTTAACGGTGCCAAAGCGGAGATAGTCAATACTGGTGAGTCCAACAATGCGCTGGCGAGTCTGGCCTCGAACACCACAACGGGCACGCTGACGGTCGAGAGCGGGCAGGCGCTCGCAACCGCCACAAGTTTCAGCAACGCGGGAAAAACTGTTGTGGCAGCAGGAAGCATTTGGGGCATCACGGGCAGTTACACTCAGACCGGCGGAAGCACAACGGTTGACGGAACTCTGACCGCCTCGTCGGGAATTACGCTGACGAAAGGCTCTCTCGTGGGCAAAGGCACCCTGGGGGCAGCAGTGAGTTCGAATGCTTCCGTGACCGCAGGAGATTCTTCGACCAAGCCCGCAACCTTGTCGATCACCGGAACCTATAAGCAGGAATCGAAAGCAGCGTTGAACATTTCCGTGGGAGGGACGGCGGCGGGAACGTTCGGGGCTCTGGCGGTCACAAACGGAGTCAGCCTGGGGGGAACGCTGAATATAAAGTTGATAAACGGTTTCGTTCCTGCCGTCGGGGACAGCTTCACAATTATTACTGGAAGCGCCATAACCGGCGATTTTGCCAGGGTCAATGGAGAAACCATCAACTCCAGCGAGCACTTCGAAGTGAACCACAGCGGCACTGCGGTTACATTGACCGTCGCCTCGGGTTCTTAGGCAACGGCTTCAATTTGTAGCCCACTCGACCCGCCGGCGCAAGTTCTACGTCATATCGCCGATCTCTACGCCTATTGGGAGCGGGCAAACAAAATGGCTATTCGCGCGGGTTGGCACCCAGTTTTCTTTTGACGCGCTTTGCATTCTCGCGGTGGCAGTCCTTGCCAGCCTGCTCGCGCCAGGTAGACGCGTCACGGACGAGGAAGAGGACAACCTCAAACTTCTCCCGGTCAGCCAATCACTCATTGACATAATAGCCCTCTCGACATTGCACAATGAGACCCTTCTGTTTCGTCACAAGCTGGATCTTGTGGTAGCCGCCAGCGGGAGCACCTCCCCGCTCCGGTGTATATCCCAGGCTATACTGATTTCTCAGCTCTTCTTCAATGAGCGCGTAAATCTGATCCACAGACTGCTTCTTCGAGACTTCGAACAGGCGTCCACCGGTCTCGTTGGAGATGCGCTCCAGAACCTTCTTACCGTCGGGGCGTGGTTGGGTTGGAAATCTGCCACGCCGGCCCATCGGGCCACCCATGCCGAAGCCGCCTCCGTGCCAGCCGTAGCCCTCGTCATCCTTGTAAAGGATCGAGTACACGGATGTGTCTGCCCGCTGAGCGGTTGAAATGGCAGTTTCCAGGCTCTCCTTGCTGCCCCGGTCGACCCCGTCGGAGAGCACGATCAGCGCCTTGCGACCCTGCTGCTTCTTCATCAATTCGGCGGACGCGAGGTAGACTGCGTCATACAGAAGAGTCCCCCCACCCATGTGATGCCGGCCGGATCCGCGCCCAGGATCGCCACTCTGATCCGGGGGATCGTTGCTTGAATGCGTGAACTGCGGTGTCGTCAGAGATCCCAGAGCGGCTTCCAACTTCTCGTGAGAGGAGGTCAGGTCCTGCAAAAGTTCGACCTCACGATCGAAGTGGATGATGAAAGCTCTGTCCTGCTGTACGCGGACCATCTGTTCCAGAAAGGTATGACTGGCGCTTCGCTCCTGGTCGAGAACTCGGCGCTGGCTCATGCTGGTATCGACGAGGAGTCCGAGAGTGAGCGGCACGTCAGTTTCGCGTGTGAAGTAGTGGATGTTCTGAGCACGACCGTCTTCGGTGAGGGTGAAATCACCTGCTGTCAGGTTGTTGACGATTTTGTCGTGCTTATCCCGTACCGTGGCGAGGACATTTACCACCTTGACCTGAACTGATAACGTGGTCGCCGCTTGCGTCTGTGCTGGCGGCGAGGAGACAGGTTGGTCGTTTTTCCCGGTCGGCGCACCTTGCGCCCAGACTGCGGCACAGAAGGCACTCACGAAACCCAGAATGAGGATGGCAACTCTCCGGATTGGCGGCAGCTTGACAGCCATATTTTTTCCCCAGATTGACGGCGCCGCAAGCCATAACCCGGTAACGCGCGAGTCATCCCTCGCAGTGAGATCACAGTCGAAAGGCGATTGGTTGTTCGGGTGCACGGAAAAGTTTGTAAAGATCTTGATTTTACCGAAATATTGCGGAATCCCGTCGAAGGCGAAATCTGTTTCGTTTTTCGCACCGCGAAGGCTAAGACGAAGACGACAGCGAAGCCGGTTGCGGGAGGAGTGGTAAATGAGGTTCGCACGGTTGCGGTTGGGTTTACTCGGGCTTTTGTTTGGTTCGGCCATTGTTCTGGTTCGGGCAGATGTCGGGTCTGCGGCGGCGAGCGACTCTGTTGGCGCGAGTGGCAGAAGCGAAGTGTTTGCACTTGCTGCAAATGGAAAGGCGGTGTCGATGGCGGTCACGGACGGCGGGCGGAGTGAGTTGTATACTCTTCAACTTCCAGAGGGCAAGCTGCTTTGGCAGAGGAGACGGACGAACCGGTATCGCTCGACTCAGTTGCCTGTCCACGCCTGGATCCGAGACGCGTTCTGACTCGCAGACTGGAATTTCTCGTATGGCTCGAAGTCGATTCCCTTGCCGCCTGCGTAGTCGTGAGCTTCAACGGCACCGGAGCGCAATTCACGGTCAAATCCAATTCAGAAATCCTGACAACGGTGCCGTTGGGCGCGAGGACGGGCAAAGTCACGGTTGCTGACAGTAAACGGCACGCTTCGGAGCAGTGTGCAGTTTACCGTTACCAAGTAAAAGCGTGTCGGATGTTCCCAATCTTGATGTCAACTGACGAAATCAGACGATTGCGCTCATCGAGGGGCCGCTTATGGGGATTTGGCAACAATCATACGGCATGAGCTGGCGCTGTGCTAGAGTCAGGGTTTTCGAACGAACATGCTTCGCTGGATACGCATCGCCGCTTTGAGCCTATGTGCGCTGGTTATCCTGCTGGCTGTGGCGGGCGCATCCTATCAGGAGATTAAGACACGGCTAGATGCTCGCCGTTTTCCCGAAGGCGGTCGGCTAGTGAACGTGGGCGGCTACCGCCTCATGCTCAATTGCACTGGAGCAGGCAGCCCAACGGTGATCCTAGAATCCGGATGGGGCGACGTGTCCATAGAATGGAGGACCGTTCAGCCAGCAATTGCGAAGTTCTCACGAGTCTGCTCCTACGACCGTGCCGGCTACGGAGGAAGTGATCCGGGGCCGACGCCGCGTACGAGTCTTCAGATCGCGACCGAACTGCATACGCTTCTAAAAAATGCTGGCGAAATGCCACCCTATGTCCTCGTCGGTCATTCCTTTGGCGGATACAACGTTCGCGTGTTTAATGGGCTCTACCCGAACGAGGTAGTGGGAATCGTGTTGGCTGATGCTACGCAAGAGGATCAATACGAATTGCTCCCAAAGGCGTGGAACGCAATCAGCGCAGCGCAATTGAGGCACTGCGAGCGCCTGGCAAGGTATTCTTTTTTCGTTGTCCACTTGGGCATTGGTCGCCTCATGCTTCGGGCGCAAGGGGGTAGCGACGACGGTGCCCACTTGATCTTGCAATCGAAGTATCTGAGAGCCAGAACCAGCGAGCTTAGAGAAATCCAGGTTAGCGCCGAGCAAGCACGAGTTGCTGACCACATCAGCGACAAGCCTCTCATCGTCCTGACTGCTGCTGAGAACAACGACACCATGCTGAATCGTGGGCTTAGCAAGCAGGATTTCGAGGCGTATCAACGCATCTGGGTGGACGATCTCGAAATCCGGTTAGCGCGGCTCTCCACTCGCGGCACACGCGTCATGGTTTCGAGGAGTGGTCACGACATTCCTTCAGATCGCCCGGATGCGATCGTTGACGCAGTGCGCGAGATTCGTGCGGCTGCGACAAACTGAATTATGAATTAGCGGACTGGAATCAAATTTCACTCAAACCCCAGTCGTCTCGGGCAGTGAGAAGTGTAATCGAGATTCTTCGCCAACCACGAGACTCAAAGGGTAGAATGCGCCCCATGGGTGGAATCCGTGACGCGCGCCAAGCCAAGCAGTTCCTGATTTCCAAGATCGCGGCGGAGGCAGAGCGTGAAAATGCTCCGCTCTCGGAAACCGAACGCAAGATGCTTTACTTCACGGAAAGCGGATGGACGCTTCCAGACATCATGCAGGTCAATGAGCAGTTCGACCGTGATTACAACCAAGACGAGTACGAAAAGAAGATCGCGAGGATCATCGGCAAGGCTTACAACCGGATTCTTCACGACTCGCGCGACCAGTACGACAAGTGGTGGGCCTCAGTGCGATTCCTGCAGCGAGAGGATCACTACATCTCAGTCTTAGTCGATATGGCTGGTCTGCGGCCACGGTGGGATCAGCTGAAGCTTCTCGCAGCCGGGCTCGCAATCGTGGCTTGCATTCTCGTTTGGATTATTCTTCGAAACAAGGAAATCTTCTTCAACAAATAGAAGTCAGCCAAATTGTTGAAATCCGGTTATGATACCCGGGTCGCGCGGTTGCGTGTAATTGCGATATTTCGCCATCAACTGAGCGTCTGCGACGGCGCGCCGATCAGTACCAGGGTGGGTGAGTCTACTTGGACATTGATCTTGGGTTCACGGTCACAAACGCCTCCTCTGTTTCCGGTTCGGGAAGAGCTATCGCACCAGAACGCAGATTAGGTCTTGGTTTTAGTGGAGCACGGACAAGAGGATCTGTTTCACCAAAAATTGGGGGTGGGTCACCCGGTAAGCGTTTTTGCGAGAGCCTGGCCCAACGTTCCATATCGGCGCGCAGCTTGGCTCGACGTTCCGCATCTTCGCGCTCGGCACGCTCCATTTCCTTTTCTTTGCCGAAGTCGAGTTCTTCTCTCGGGCGCTGGTTTTGCTTATCGCGTTTGCGCCTCTTGTTTCGACCTTTTCCCATAGTTACTCTTGGCTGAATGTATCACACAATGCCGTGTTCGACGCTTAACGCCCACAAGCACAAACTTTCACCCTGCACCAGTCGGCCTTCTTGTCGTTTTCGAGTTGAATTCCCTGATAACCATCGAAGTAAATGCACAATTTCGCATCATCGTTATGTACTTCAGAGAAACTGAACCGAAATGACTGGATTGGCTTACCGTCCGAAGTGAGCAATACGAGATGGCGCTCCCTCAAATCGAGCTCATCGATTAAGACCGAGTTCGCATGAGGCCACGGAATCGGCTGCCGCTTATCAATGCGTATCGTGAGGGTGTCTGGGTTGTAAATAAAAAGGGGTGAGATTCTCGATCGCTTCTCTGGGGAGTTCGGCAGAATGCAAATACTGCCAGTTTTGTGGTCTATCCCCGTCGGCGCATACGATTGTGCTTGCGCCACACCGAAGAGCAGAACAGCGCAAATTGGCACCCAACGAAGTTTCACCATCGCAACCGTCTCCTATGACACCAATCCTCAGACGACGATGATGCCGCGGTCGAACAGCGGGTTGCCCGATAAATGACATTGGCTGTCGTTATCAGGCGTTTGCGACTCAAACCCCCGGTCGCGCTGGACAGTGAGTGCAATTGCGATTTCAACAATTGACCAACTCCCTTCGTGGTTTCCGGGTAGCCGACGATGCTGTTGATGGCGAGGGCGTTTCCCGGTACTAATCTGCCGTTCGTGACGCCTACGGGTTCTCGACCTGCGATTCTTCGTCGCCCAGAAGATTGCTCACGCGAATGATCGTATCGATTTGCTCCGGCGTGAGCCGCGCAAGCAGGTTCCGCCTGACAGACTCCGCGCGAATGGGAAGGGCAAGTGCCAGCTTCTCGCGACCGATCTTAGTGAGCGCGACCAGAGTCGCTCGCCCCTTACCAGGCCGACGCTCAATGAGGTTCCGCTCCTCCATGCGGCTCAGCTGGTGTGACAGGCGACTCTTTTCCCACGCCATCACGGTAGCAAGATCCTGCTGCCGCATCTCACCTCTGCCATATGCTCGAATGCGAGAGAGGACTCCAAACTCAGGACCGGAAAGCCCGGTTGCTCGGGCAATATCGCGTCCAACCCGTTCAAGCACGTCCTCGCCCATGGAAACGAATGCATGCCATATACGAAGTTCGCGCGGAGAGAGTGGTTTTGCGGGCATCTTCATCCCCAGCCTAAACAACTTAAGTTGACATGACAACCAGATTTTCGTTATCGTGGTTGACGTGTCAACCACTATCAATGCTTTATGTTCGCAGAGCGAGATCGACCGCTGTCTGGAAATGCAACGGTTGCTCCACGACTTGCGAAATGGGAAGGGTCTGCTCTTGCCAGAGCAGTTGGCGAAGCGCTTGAACGCGCTGGATGAACTCGACGCCGTCATCGGAGATCTTGACCCAGGCGCACTCGAGGCGCTCCCCGAACCTGAACTCATCGCGCATGCAATGGCGCTTCGCCTCCAGTTCGAAGCCGCGAACGAAATGGTTTACCAAACCACACGCTCTGAAATCGCCGCTCTGGGGAATTCCCCCGCAATGAGCCGTTGGCTCATGGAACTGGCCAGTGATGGGAATGCAGAAAGGCCGCGTCCGGGCCTCAGCTTTGATTTGCTCGACGAGTTTGTCCGTGGTGTCCTCCAGTTTCGCAGACCAGGAGGAATCACGCTGCTCCCGTCGCCTGAGATGACCGCCTATCAGCCCACACCTGTGCGTCACATTCTCGATCTGGTTGCAGCCTGCAACTTCTCGAGTGACGACGTTCTTGTTGATCTAGGATCGGGATTGGGGCATGTTCCCTTGCTGGTTTCCATCCTGACAGGAATCCGCACTCTGGGAATCGAGGTTCAGCCGAGCTATGTTGCGAGTGCAGAGGGAACCGCCCGGGACCTTAATAATATGAGCGTCAGGTTTACGGCGGAAGACGCTCGCATGACGGATCTATCAAGCGGCACCGTGTTCTACATGTTTACCCCTTTTTGGGGCTCGATCCTCACGGATGTTCTATTCCAACTGCGCAAGCAGAGCAAGCAGCGATCAATCAGGATCGGTTCTCTTGGACCGTGTACCCGCGTCCTGCAAGGCCAAACCTGGCTGAGAGCGACCGAGGGGACAGAGACGGAGAGAATTGCCGTATTCAAATCGCTATGAGCGACTCATTGAGGCGGGCAGCTAGGGTTAACCACCGTTTGCGAAGCCAGGCGGTTTCGCTCGGTGAGCGATGATGAGCGAAATCAGGACAGTTAAGCGACCTTGGAAACAAGTAATCAGGAGTAATCCGGCACCTCGGTCCAGAGGCTATTGTGTCCCCTGCTCCAGCCGCAGTTCCATCGTACTAAAGTCGAGGGTCACCGACTTCGCCTGATTCAAGATGTCGTCCCCGAGATTCCCATCGAAGATCCCCAGACTATGGTGCGGAAATACATGCGGTGATTTCAGTGTCACATCCATGCTACCAACGCGAAACACCACTGGCCCCATCACCACGGAATCGTACGTATTGCTCCCACCATACCCTGTAATGGCGCGGCTCTCCTTCTGCCCGGCCTTCACCAGGTCCGGCAGTGCGTTCGCAAAACCCTCATTCAGATCCGTATCGGTTGCACCTGTATCCAGGCTGAACGTCAGTGACTTGCCATCGACACTCGCCTGCACAATCGGAGTCACTCCATCAAACAATAGATTCCGAAGCCCCGGCCCGTTCGCACGTGCATCCGGCCCAAACTCGCACCGCCCCGTCTGGTCCCAGCGGCTAGCCTGCATGGCAATTAATACCGGCAGCCCAATCATCCCGCGCTGCCCTGCCGGAAGATGCGCAAAGGGTTCGCGCGAGTCCGGCAACACGATAAAACCCACATTCCGGAGATGCAGCCTCCCGGTCACGAAATCCTTCGCAACCGCGACATCGAATCCTGGAATCCCGGATCCACTCGCCTCGCCTCCCTTCGTTTCGACGTGTTTCAACGTAAGCCCCAGCATCTTCGCATCCGACTCGCCCATTACGGACTGCAGTCCGCCAGTATCGGCCCAATACATCACCGGTTTGCCGTTGATGAGGACCCGCAAACCGTCGTTGCAGTCGACACTTGAGCTCTTCAAGTGAACAATCTTCATATCCCCCGCCTCGGCAAACGCCCGAAATGCGGGCAACCAGTTATTCACGTCCTCCGAATTCGGAGTAGCAGCATGAGCATCTTCGAGCCAGCGCAGCGCCTCACGATAGTGCCCGTTGCGGGCGGCCATGTTAATCAGCATCCCGAGTGCGTCTGAGGCCTCTTTCGAGTGCGGATCATTCTGGATCGCCCGCTTCAGGTGCTTGCGTGCTGGTGCGATCTCATTCAATGATGCCTCTACGGCCCCACGATAGAAAACCGGAACACGGGAACCCCCGTGTTCCACCGCATCCCGCATCGCAAAGTTCTGCTTGGCATCCAACATCTTCTGCAGCTCATCTGGCGCCTGCGCCGCTGCTGCCCAGGCACAGACCAGGACCGTGATTACCGTAATCAGAAATCCCATCGTCCACCTCAACTCGGCGCACCCATCCTAACGAAAAACGCACGCCAATGGATGAAACCAGATGAGATTTCAAGTTCCCGCGGCCGGGCCGGGGATTTTAAGAAGTCAAATGGCGATGTTTCGCCAGCTACGAACGCCAAGGTGTCGTAGGGGGCCATTCGCCGCGAGCAATATGTTCATTGAAACAAGGCACGCAGATGGCGTAGGAACCAAAGGCGTCCGGATCCGAGTGCACATGTCGATCACAAACTTGGCAGCGCTTCCACCAGTGATCTTGCTCTCGAACCAGCAAAGCGTCGTCTCTGAGTTCACCGGCGATCCACGATTGCTTCGGGTTTACGGGTCGTAGCCCATGAGATTGGCGGCAAGTCGGGTCCAGGCAAACTACGGGACCGACATTGCCGCGATGGCAAACGATACACTCGGGGAACCAACCCTCATAACCCTGATGACTCATGGCAACTTATTGTAAAAGGGAAACAGAACGCTCTGGTAAACCAAGGCGCTGCGCCCTTTGCTCTCCTTGCCCAAGGCATTTTGGGTGCAGGTCATCGAAGCTGAGCATATCAATACGTGCGGAATCTACCGTAATCCGATTGGATGTCACGGCGCAATTGGCGATTACACTTGTAACATTTTGTTACGAGTTAAATGGAGATGTCGCGTCAACCACCAGCGCATACGGGCACTGCTGCTGCAGGGAGGAAGATCAGCACCTCCACCGAGCCGATCGCTCTCAAAACCTTGCAATTCTGAAAACCAGCATTCCGCATCCGACGTCCTAGTCGTGGCTCTTCGTGTCAGATCAGCGCACCTACGATCGCTCGCGTGGTTCTAAAGAGGGGTCTCAATTCATTCCGATTTGGCGATTGGAAGTCGCGATGAGTTTGTGCAAAATAAAGCTGCTGACGAAAAGGAGGGTATATGTCAACTGCGAGAGTGCCTCAACCAACTGCCGATGATCTGGTGTGGTTTCGCCAGGGTTTGTTTGCTCCTGTAACGGAGGAGGTCACAGCTTTCGACCTACCGGTCACCGGCCGCATACCATCAGAGTTGAATGGCCGCTATTTGCGCAATGGTCCGAATTTTATGCGAGGCATCGATGATAGCAAGCAACATTGGTTTCTGGGCTCGGGCATGGTGCATGGCGTGAGGTTGCGCAACGGCCGGGCGGAGTGGTATCGCAATCGCTGGGTCCGTTCGAAAGCTGTCGCGGAAGCGCTTGGCGAAAAGTGGCGAGAGGGTCCCATCCATGACATCGACGTTGCTGCCAACACTCACATTTTTGCTCACGGCGGTCGAATCCTCGCGACTGTTGAAGGTGGGGCCCTGCCGTACGAGATCTCTGACGAACTGAACACGGTCGGGCCTTACGACTTTGCCGGCACCCTGCCCGCTGGCTTCGCCGCGCATACCAAGACTGACGTGCAGAAGGGCGAGGTTCACGCCATCGTGTATTCGCATCGTCAGAAGCATGTCCAGCACATCGTCATCGACATGCCAGGCCGAGTGAACCGCATAACCGACATTGCCGTTCGCGACAAACCAATCATGCATGACTTCGCCCTCACCGAAAAATACGTGGTCCTTTATGATCTGCCGGTCACGTTCAGTCTTGACGCGGCGAAAGCCGGGAAATTTCCTTATGTCTGGAATCCGGCCCATGAAGCACGCGTCGGACTGCTTTCGCGCGCAGACAGCTCACATGAAACGCGCTGGTTCCCCGTCGAACCCTGCTTTGTCTTTCATACGCTCAACGCTTATGACGATGGCGACCATGTTTGCGTCGACGTGTGCCGCTACGCTGGTCGTTACGATGTTTCGCTGATGACCGGACCAGGCCCGGTTTCCCTCGATCGCTGGACCATCGATCCCGTCGGCGGCAAAGTCACTCTTCGGTCTCTCAGTGACCGGTTCTTCCAGGAGTTTCCGCGCGTCGACGAGAGAATCGTCAGCAGGCGGCATCGCTACGGATATACGACCGCATTCAAGCAACTCCAGGATCACCTCGTCGTCCCGGCCACCGCGACAGGGCACACGTCTGGCAACGTCCTGATCAAACATGACATTCAAAGCGGCGCGGTCGAGGAGCACCGTTTCGAGCACAGTGCGGCGGGCGAAGCCGTATTTGCTCCGTCGTCGCTCAACTCCGACGAAGACGAAGGCTATGTCATGGCCTATGCTCACGATCTCGCTGGAGGCAAGACGGATTTGGTGATTCTTGCAGCGCAAGATTTCGCGGGCGAACCGGTTGCGCGCATTCACCTACCAGTCCGCGTTCCACTTGGATTTCATGGCAGCTGGATCGCCGACAGTTAGTCCCCTATTCGGGAAAGACCGAACCGGCTCCGATGATTGCGACCGGGGGAGGACGCGGAGACAGGCAAAGAACTAAAGAACTACGAATGTTGCTGATCGTCCCAAAGCTTTCTCGGGCAACTCTCGTCACGGTGAAACTGGAAGTCGGTTGTTGTGATCAGCCATCGCAGGCTTGCGCTTTCTCTTCGCCTTTTCCGGCGATTTTGAGTGATATTTCGCCAGTTGGCGGAGGGCAGCGTTTACAATCACTCAACGTGACGAACTTCGCCAACTGGCCCGAATGGTTGAAAGTCCTCGTTCTTGTACCACATGGCATCCTCGCATACGTGACTTGTTGGGTATGGTGGCCGAAGTCAGAAAAGGGCTGGCGCAAGCTCGGATTTGTGGCCGCGTACCTGGTCGTCTTCTATTTTGGTCATGCGCTTCGTCTTTCAGATGAAGGATTTCAAATAATCGACGCGAATGCTCAAGACCGTCAGTAGTGCATCGATGAGTGATAGAGATTTTTCGTTCATCGTCTGGCACTCTATGTGCGGTCACGTGCTCCTTCACCGTACAGGTTCCGCCTCAAGAGCCAGATGAACCCGTAGATAGCAAAGAACAGCACCCAGCCGAGCAAGATGGCTAGCTCTCCCTGTCTGCTGCTGGGATTTCCCACGCGTTGTATCCAAGCATGGACAACAAGCATTTGAATCGCAGACGAAATTGTCAATGACATCCAGAAGCCTATCCTTCGCCACCAAGAGCGGCCAACGACTGCGATGAAAACCGACGCGAACATCACCTGAAACGCCGCTCCCTGCCAGTCTGGTTTCACATGGTAACGATTGGGCAGCACAATATATGCGGACGAAATCAAAGCTATCGCTAACAGTGTCCAGAACACATCAACCCACTTACCACGATCGCTGCGCGTGCCCAATATCTTCCGGCGTCGCCTCATTGCCTCACGCCGCTCTTTACGTCTCACAAACTGCTGATGTTCACTTTGATCGGACTCGGTTAAATTCCGCCGCCGCAGTTCAACATTCAAAGCAGTGGCAGCTTCATGTGTAAGGGAGGAACGGTCGGATGCCAACTGCAAAAGCTCGTCGTCGCTCCGCTCGGAGTATTCGGCGGAGAAGTTAAGCTTATTCATTTTGCAGACCTTACGCTCGACCCAATCCTAGCACTACATGAGTTCAGTTGACGGAAACTAGGCGTTTGCGCTCAAACCACCGGTCGCTACGGGCGGTGTACTGTAATCGACATTACAACAGCGTGCTCGACAGGCAGCGTCAGCGTTTAACCTGAAGCCTCACTTGTGTTCCTGCGGGAAGGCCCGAAACCTGATGATGCAGGTCGCCAAGAAACGAAACGTGATCATAGATGTCCGCGATGTAAGGGTTATCGGGATTGCCGCTCTCAGCGAAAACCAGTGGCGTGCTAAACCCAATGCACTTCCGAGCAAAAGATGCTTGCACATGAAAGCTTCTCGATTGTCTCTATGCCGTTCGCAATGAACGGTTCGCAGATTCTCTGGTTCGATGTTCACAGCCGCAATTTGCCACGTTGACGTAGATAGGCGATTTAACTTGTAACGTTTCGGTTACGAGGTCGATCAAGATGTTTCGCCAGTTGGCTGCCGTCAAGAAGAAATGCGGATTACTGCTGTTCATCGGGAACAACACTGGCTCTGCCCGATTGCAGGTGCGGTTTAGGTTTCAGAGGAGCGCGAACTGATGCATCTGGATCAGGAGGATCGGACCAGTCGTCCAATCCGTGAACTCGCAAGATTTCCTGGACCAGTGCGTTGATCTGCTCTGGCTGCCAAGTTCTATTCAAGTTCTGCATTAGCTGAGACATCGGTCGCTGTCTAGCTATGTTCTCCAGTTGCAACGCAGCCCCATCACTCATGGCCTTACCAGCAAGGCGGATCGTGAGCCAATTGAGTATCTCGCCTGGGCCACTGATCGCTTCAGCATCATGATCAGGTATTTCTACCTCGAAACTTTCTTCGATCGCCATAATTACTTCTACGAGATCGACGCTGTTCAATTCATCCCGTGTCATGCAGATGCTCTCGCTCTGTCCTCGATTCTAGCCCACCGATGGCACGGCTGACGCAATCAGGCGATTGCGCAAAATGGCCCGGCCCTGGGGCATTGGGGTTCTGAGTTTATTGGCGATGTTTCGACAGCACGTCGGTAGACAAACCCCCGGAAGCGGTAGCAGCGGTTTGGAATCGTGAGGAGTTCCATGGCACAGGAGCGAGCAACGGCGAAAACCTCCAAGATAAACCGCACCACTCTGGTCGCGTCTTCCCTGGTGGAACGTTATTGCCGCGGGCTGGACGACTGGCCCCGTTCCTGGATGGGGTGGGAAAAAGATATTCCGCCAGGGCAGGAACCGGCCTTTTACAGTCGCCCGAAACCATTCAGAGTCATGTCGACAACCTGTGGTTGTCAGGCGCGGAGATCATCCGCGATCTCAATCAAGATACTTCTCGACGAAAAGCTACCTGCGGAGCGGCTTCTCCCACGCGTGATCGGTGATGATGGCGGCCCGCTCGTTCATAACGGCTCGGAGAAGGAGCAAGGCTATTTCGACTCCACCTGCCGCAAGCTGCCCGCTTCCTAACTCCACGCAGTGCGCGCAAGCTTGCGGCGCGAGGAAAGGGGGACAAAACTCGCGTAGGCGATTGCACCCCCGGCCATAATCCCGCACAAGTCACCCACAGAGTTTCTCGCACGAAGCTTTTTTTCATGGCTCGTATTGGAGTTGGAGTCGATCTGCCCGTCTACCCTACGCGCCTCTTTATTCGTGGAGTGCAGCGACGCGAACACGGAAGCCATACTAATCCGATAAGTTCCGGTCGCTTTGTCTGCCGCTTACGCTTCGTCAATACGATCGACGTTTCAATAGGAAAAAGTAGGTGCGACAGGCAACCCAGTCGAAACATAACAAATGTCGAGATGTGTTTCGCCCTGGGATGTTATTTGTTAGTTATGCTTATCTCATAAATTTATGAATCCCTGGCATTGTTACTTGTTTTCTGACGTCCACTGATGATAGTGTGTGCGGCCTATCAGACGTTTCTTTATGTTATGCCGTCAGTAACCAACATAGCGTAACGACCATTGTCGTCGCGCCCTGTCTCCAGGAGGCACCATGCGAGCTCGCAACTACGTGATATCTTCCCTCGCATCACTGGGTTTCTACATGGGTGTTCTGATACTGTGCGGCGTTTTGTCATTGGCACAGTCGACGAACACAGGCACGATTGCCGGGACCGTGACGGATTCAAGCAATGCGGTGGTCAACGGCGCTGCCGTGACCCTCACCGATTCGGCCACGAAAACTTCACGGGCCGCCACGACCAATGACGCAGGACGCTACATCTTCGTCGATGTTTCTCCCGGAACCTACGACCTCAATGTGAGCAAAAAAGGCTTTTCGACGAGCAGGACGCAAACGACGGTCCAGGTGGGAAGTGCGACAACAGTGAATTTGGTTTTGCAAGTTGGAGGCAGTAACGTCGTGGTCGAGGTGTCGGCCAGCGACAACGAGTTGCAGACGATGAATGCCACCGTAGGCAACACCATCACCAGCGCCTCTCTGGATGCGTTGCCAAGCATCGGCCGTGATGTGAGCACGTTCGTCGAATTGCAGCCCGGGGTCACTCCTGAAGGGAGCGTCGCCGGGACGGCCAACGACCAGACTTACTTCTCACTTGACGGCGGCAATAATACGAATGACATGGACGGTAACATGTCCACCTATACGGCGACCTATGCCGGCGATCCAACTGGTGGCGTTGCCGCGCAGAACACTTTCTATTTGACGGCTAATCCGACAGGCGTGATGCCCACTCCTCAAGACAGCGTTGAGGAGTTCAAAGTCAATACTGCAGGCCAGACTGCCGACTTCAACAGCTCTTCTGGAGCCGAGGTGAAGGTCGTCACCAAGCGCGGCACGATCGCCTGGCACGGAACGGCCTACGAGTACTATCTCGACAACAACTGGTCATCGAACTCCTGGGAAAACAACATACCGGGTCAGCATGTTGGTCTGCCGACGTTCCACTACAGCCGATTTGGAGGCGCAGTCGGAGGACCGCTTATCCCCAAGGAGATCGCCGGTGGAAAGACATACTTCTTCTTCAACTACGAAGCCTTTCGCTGGCCTGACAACTCCGTAACCATTCACCGGGATGTTCCTTCGCCTTCGCTGGAAGCAGGCAACATCATCGACCCGGTGTCGGGCGCCGTTTACCCCTTGAAGACGATCGATCCGCGCGGGATCGGCCTGAATCCGCTCGTCTCTCAAATTTGGAACAAATACGAGCCCGGCTCGAATTCTCCGTGCTTCAGCGGCAATTCTCTTTGTGACAACGTCAATGTGCTCGGGTTTACGGCAAACCTGACAGAGCCCCAGAAAACCAACTTTATGGTAGGGCGCCTGGATCACGACTTTGGACAGAAGTGGCACTTCATGTCCAGCTATCGCTATTTCAAATTCGGAACCAATGCAACGGCCGACCAGGTGGATATCGGTGGCTATTTCCCTGGCGATAAGCTGGGAGTGCCGGCCTCGCAGTCCGGGGACCCGCAGCAGGCCTGGTACTGGGTAGCGGGCATCACGACCAATATCTCGCCGAATGTCACCAACGATTTCCACTACAGTTTCCTCCGCAATTGGTGGGAGTGGGGAAGAGCCGGGGACGTACCTCAGGCAAACTCACTCGGCACGCTGGGCGGTGCGCTTGAAATAGGCTCCGGCGAGTCCAACGGTCACACTGACAACCTCGCTCCCTACAACGTAAACACGCAAAACACTCGCACTCGATTCTGGGACGGCCACGACCAAATGCTTCGTGACGACGTCAGCATTTTGAAAGGCAACCACCTGATGCAGTTCGGCGGCCAGTACCAGCACAACTTCAACTGGCACCAGCGAACTGACAATGGCGGCGGGATCAACTATCAACCCGTCTATCAACTGGGCAATGGCGCCGGATCCGGACTTTCCACCGGCGGGGATCTCTCGATCTGCACACAAACCACCGACATTCCCAATTGCGGTACTTTAACGGCAGCGGCACTCGGCATTGTATCGATCGCACAGATTGCGTACACCCGCTCGGGGCCAAATCTGACCTTGAACCCGCCGCTTACCCCAGCATTCGACCAAAGCACCATTCCCTACTACAACGTGTATTTCACCGACACATGGCATATGAAGAAATCCTTGACGGTTACGTACGGACTGGGCTGGACTCTCGAAATGCCACCCACTGAAG
>Ga0123355_10006413_pt1 | contig 17429 bp, 8 predicted proteins | sample TergutEmb28metaG_3_FD_89872 | JGI IMG/M metagenome (GOLD analysis project Ga0123355, IMG submission 89872) | Embiratermes neotenicus P1 segment gut microbial communities from Petit-Saut dam, French Guiana - Emb289 P1 | ecosystem: Host-associated > Arthropoda: Insects > Digestive system > Gut ...
CATGATATGCTGCCACAACACCTCGTTTGCAAATACGAATTGAATTGTGAATACTGTAATATAACTTTAGCAAGGAACAAAGCTCCCTGATGATGATCTGACAAGATCGAAACGTGTCGGAGTATTTTAAAGTGTTTTAAAGTGTTTTAAAAGTGTTTTATGTGAAATTATATGTGCATTCGTTGGTTGATAAATTGAAGTGAATATACAGTTTATTTATATATGTAATCTGCTCTACATTTTTCGGGCGGTATCTCCACCCATCATCAGGAGCTCATGTCACTGTATCTACAGTATCTGCCATTAATGAGACCGTTACTGCCGCCTGTCGTGAATGTGACTGGATGGGAACTCAGTTCCTGTCCAGTCACGTTCACGACAGGTTGCAGTTACGGTTTTACTAATGTCAGATGCTGTGGATAGAGTGACATGAGCTCCTGGTGATGGGTGGAGATACCGCCCGAAACATGTAGAGCAGTTTATAGATATAAATAAACTGTATATTATTGCATCTTGTTGGATAATTATTGCCACATATTACACGATGCACGGACCTTTGAACACAAAAAAAAAGCAAAATGTTTGTATCTTTGCCCCTGCGATATGTTTTCGGCGAAAGTATATGTTGGTATTATTGAAAACTCTCTCCTCCCTAATTTGAAAGGCAGCTGTATGCTTTACTTGCTGCAGTCGATGAAGGGACAATGGCTTTATCTCCTAGCAGGCGCCTTGCAAATTTTATGCCTTTAAGGAATTTTCATGCATTTACTTGATCAGTAAACTTGGTTCACTGCATAATTATTTCTGAGCGTCCACCCAGAATTTTTCTTCTGCCCTACGTTCTGCATGAGGGTCAAGCAACTTGGCCGGCCCTTTCGTCCTGACGTTCGTCTAGTTCAGAGTCTTCGTCACTTCTATTTCTCCACTGTGTTAAGCAAATTTCTAAGTGACGTGTTTCGTTCAATTCCTGTTTGACCATTTTAAAATATTAATGCTCTCTTTATGTGAATTTACTTAGGCAATTACCTAAACAAATGCACCGATAATATTGCTCCGATATCATGTCTGTCCTTGTGCTTTAGGTTGCAAACAGTGAGTCAAATAATCATCACCTTCATATTCCATATTCTCCGGATAACTTATAAGACAGCCAGCAGGGCGTAAACACTGGAAGGAAAAGTTGTGTTATTTCGTAGCCATAAAACCGTACAGAAGACATCCGGGCATTACACAAAGAAGAAACGTGGCTTTTATATGTAAAATGTAGATTGGTTGTCGTCTTCAAAGGATTACTACTGACTTTTCCGCTTTTCGTTACTGCTTTGTGCCGGCACACCCGCTACGCAAGTCTATTACGTCTCATTCTGGTATATACCAACAGGAAATATGCAGTTAAGCTACTTACTTCATTGTATGTCAGTCGTGAATGCATTTTAATCACAAGCATTCAGTGTGTGCGCGAGATAGATAAAGCCAGTGTTATATTAGTATCACATAAATATATTCGAATTACTGAAGTAAATACGTTTTGATACGCTAGTAATAACTGGAGACATGTCTACGAATTGTCGTTTTTACCGTCCGAAGTGGGGGGTATGCGGTGGCGCAGTTGTTGAGGCATTGCGCTACAAGCCAGAAAGTCGTAGTTTCGATTCTCGATGGGGTCATAGGGATATTTCATTTACGTAATCCTTCCGACCGCACTAGGATCGACGAAGCCGCTAACAGGAAATAATACCAGAGTTATCTCCTGGTGGGTAGGGGGTAAAGGCGGCCAGAGCGTAGGGTTGAAAACCTTGCCACCTTCATGTGACGAGAGTCTAGAAGCTCGGGTAGCCTCAACCTCCTGGAGCACTAAGGACCAGTACAGAGACATCTGTACCTATTTTATTGTCCACGGTGGGACAGATTGACAAGGGGATGGCGGACATTGGATATCAAGGTAGAGCGCGAGCAAACATTGATAAATGATCTGAATCATATTTGAGAGACAGCCGGTTGATATCCCGACCAGGTCGGCTACCTGGGTCATATTTGCATAGCTTTCCTCTGTCCTTCTCAGCACAGGATGAAGGAGTGTCTTAAAACACGACATGGCGGGTTCCTCGAAAATTTTTCTCGTCTCTCCATCTGGTCCCGAAGTTAAAAACGAATGCAGCTATACACCTGCTCCCCCATACTCCCTCGCGCTATGTACACATTTACTCTATCATCGTCTCTTTCGTTGGTAAAATAAATCTGCCGACGATAGTGTCCGCAGAGCAAAAATAACGTGCTGCTTTGGCGAGTTGGCCAATTCGCCTTTTTTTTTAAACTTTCGTCGCCAATTACCATTAAATGTTGCAAACGTTTTAAATATTTATTATCGAAAAAAATTAAAGGGCCTGTAGTTACAGCAGTTGGTATATATCAATAATACTACCTTCCTAGCCTTTTCATTAAAATCTGTCAATTTCCTTTCGCATACTGTTAGTGCAATCGAGAAGAATGAGATGGGCTGGGCATGTGGCGCGTATGGGTGAGGAGAGGGGGCGTATAGGGTCTTGCTGGGGAAACCGGAAGGAAGGAGACCACTGGGGAGACCTAGGCGTAGATGGGTGGATAATATTACGATGGATCTCCAGGAGGTGGGATGTGGGTATATGGACTGGATTGGGCTGGCCCAGGATAGGGACGGGTGGCGGAGGCTTGAGTGCGGTAATGAACCTTCGGGTTCCGTGAAATGCGGGGAATTTCTTGATTAACTGCAAACCAGTTAGCTTCTCAAGAAGGACTCTGCACCATGGAGTAAGTAAGTAAGTATACTGTTAGTGCAGAATATACGGCTCAGCACCTAGCCGAACCTTGAGACGCTCTGTATACTCGTATACTTAATATCAACAATCATTTGCAATTATTCGCCCATTTACTTCCACGAGCCAGGTCTTCACTTATGGTCAAAAACAGTCAACAAGTTTTCACTGCTGTCTCTGCCATGTGCACAATATTACCAGTTCGTAACATCTGTTCATAAAGTATTATATTCTAACAATCCAGAAAAAATGGCATTTAAACAGGTCTATCTATATTGGATTACAATCTGCCTATACATTCAACAGAAAGACAGTGGGATCAAGACATGACAATACCACTGTTGGGCATTATCAAGAGCTTCCATTTCATTTTTGGAGTCCGAGCTAAGACTAAACCTCTTACCTCCCTACCCTCCGTAATTCAAATTACAGCACCACACCTATCCTGAGCAATTTACAGGTTAGCAGAGACGATATAATAAATGCAGAGGTCACGGGACATCAAATGTGATTATGACGGACATAAATGTTGGGTTGGAAGGTACGCAAAAAGGTGATCAGGGAATGTTCGAAAGCAGAACTGTGGCATTCCTTGTGACAAAACCCAAGAATCATCAACCATGCCGATCGTCTTACCTCTCGAAAACTGACGTCATTACGGTAATAACAGAGACATGTTCCACTCTTGCGAGTAGACAGGTGAGGGTGGGGCTACATTGTGTCATGTCATTTCTGTCCAAATCGTTTTCCATCGCTCAACTCATTTCCGGATGAATATGGATGATTTTATTTTAACATCCACCAATGCGTTAACTCCACAAACCGAAATACTATTGTATGCTGCCTACCTAGGTCACAAGCCTGCTCTCTTTCATTCCAAAATAAACGACAACAAAAACAACAACAAGCAGCTGCGATACAAAGCACAAAAAAGAAATAACAATGCAATGCAACTGACTGAAGCACCAACAATCAGAATCAAAATATACGAGTACATACACTCCAGAGACTTTCAATACAAAATCACGTTCTCTCTAAACAGCTTGGGAATAGAGAAAAGAATGAAACATTCACCGCCTGTAAAGTGGAAAAGCCAGTAGCCGAGATAGCCGGTCAGGGGGCACCCTCACCACTCGATAGCTTCCCCCCCCCCCCACCACCACCATAATTATTGAAATTCCTCCCAAGGTGTCACAACAGGGATCCAGAACACTGCCTTCAGCGTGAAGGACGGAATCCAGTCTGAAAGAACCCACAACAAATTTTGGTATCTTCGGATGCCTCACCTATGCCACTGGAAGCCAGCAAGGATCTCTGAAACGTCAGCAGTGTAGCCCACATACAGCCTATACTCTGTATATCACCTAGAAGGACGCTCAGCCCCAGCATCTATCCGACTTGAAAGCGTCAACACATACAGGATATTAGTAGTAGTAGTAGTAGTAGTAGTAGTAGTAGTAGTAGTAGTAGCAGCAGCAGTAGCGATGGTAGTAGCAGTGTGTTTATATCCTTAGTAGGAATATATCCACTCAGATTTGACATTATTTTTAATATTTATATCTTGAGGTGTCCCAGTAAAATACTTAAGTACTGTTTTGCTTCTTTCGTAGTAGGCAGTGGAGCATTTCGTTCAGGCACCACGCTACAAGCCGGAAGGTCACGGGTTTGACTACCGATGGGGTCATTTAATTTTTCATTAACTTACTCCTTCCGGCCGCACTATGTCCCTAGAGTCGACTCAACCTCTTCAAAGAAATGAGTAAGGCAGCTTCTACACGAACGCTCAAAACGCTACCTGTTAAGCGCTTTTATGTGTTATCTACACAGTAGCATTCCAAGCGGGGCGTCCCAACCGCGTTGACAACGTATCCTACCACGTTGGAATCGCTTGACGCTGGGCTAACGCCAAACTGAAGACGTCAGAAGCGCTCGTCTAGATTCGAACGCGTGTTTTTATTATTTCCTCATTGAAAGTTCGGCTGGCCTTGTCACGCGTTTTGTGGCGCGTCTCAACTGCCGCGTTTTGAGCGCTCGTGTAGAATGGCCCTAACAGGGGTACCTCCTGGGGGGTAAAGGCGGCTGGTGCGCAGGGCTGACAACCTTGCTACCTTCACGTACCGACTGTCTAGAAATTCAGGGAGCCTCAACCTCCTGCAGCCTTATGGGGCCTGTCCAGACCTGTAATGGGATAGCTTTACTTTTGTTGCTTCTTTCGCTTGTGTTCGTGTCCTGGTGATTGGCCTATGCTATTTGTGCTTGTATGTAGTGCCGTTTGTGTTGTGGGCCACTTGGTTGTTGAGTCAGCGCATAAATAAACTATTATTATTACTATTATTATTACACTTTCTGAAATTTTATATACTTATTTAAACACTTTATTATCGAACTAATGCACAATATATAATATGTAGATACAATTCAAATGATAAAACATGTCGAAGTGCTGCAACATGTTTCGGATCACAGAGGATCCAACATTAGGGAGCATTGTACAGTGCTTGGCTAAAAATTACAAGAATCATTCTTGTAATTTCTAGACAAGCACTGTACAAGGCTCCCTGATGATGGATCCTCTGTGATCCGAAACATGTTGCAGCACTTCGACATGTTTTATCATTTGAATTGTATCTACATATTATACATTGTGCATTAGTTCGATAATAAATTGTTTAATTATCATTGATGCACGGTGCAAACATGAAGATTTATTTCACTATTTCTTGTTCCCTTAGCAATCCGGCAAACCCAGCGCCAAAGAAAGCATCGGATGAAAATAACGAAAGAGTACATGTCCATCACATACTCTAATTATTTCAGAGGACGATATGCATGTAAACGACTATTAAATGAAAACAGCGCAGAAGAAGCACAGCTTGTAATGCTACCATGCGGTATGTCGTGATAAGCATTTACAAAATCGTCATGGTGACATTCATATGTGCACAAGGGTCTAAACTTGGTTCCGGGAAACAGAACGCCTACACACTATTTATCACGTCAACTGCATATCCTTCCCGACTTCCGAGGCCGAAACCCCAATGACGTTCCAGTGGCTGGGGGTCGAAAATATTTCAGCACAGCATTCGGCACTGAGCCCAGTCGAGCGCAGTAAATTAACTGGCGTTGGAAAGCAGAGATTCAGCGTCACTGAAATAAACTTGTAGCTCACAGTAACCTGACAACAGTCCTTGTTATACAGACATAATAGCTCAGCCTTTCGAGGCTCAACGAGCCTCTAACGTAGGCCCGAGGCTCAATAAGCCTCTAGCGTAGGTCCAACTGGTATAGTGGAAATATCCCGTGGGTGACGCGGCAAGGACACGAAGCTGAACATTTGGCTCCATATCGCATCTAAGTGAAGAATGCGTGCAGCTATACACGCACTTCCCCTTACGTCTCTCAGGGGTGTGCGTAATTACAGATACACCATTCGGTCAAACTGCCCACAAGATTTCTGACTGCATCAGATTGCGTTCAATTGTATCTCGATTAATTCTTACACTTCTTACTCACGACTGAGTCTCATTTCATAAGTGATTTCATGAATGACAGTTCTGTCACTTGTTCTAGACCCACTTGATTAATCAACCCTTCACGTCAACTCATGTGACAGACGACGCCAGGACGCATATACTCCACACTCGTTCGACCATCATTAACTTCCTCTGATTCACTTATCTTCATTCCATCAATGTTTAGTAAATTTCATTGGTTTACACGCTCTCTGACACTACTATTCGGATCAGATCAGTGTTCTTCTTTCGTACATTCTATCAATGGACCAGAAATCTCGGAAGCGTCCGCGTATTAACGCTACATAACAAGAAGACGGAAACCAGTTAAAAGCAAACAGAGGACAGTTCGTATTCTCTGTATTCGTCAACATTCTCAGTGTTGCTAACAGCAGTACTGAGGTCAATTAAACTGCCCATAAGTTTCGAATATCCTGTGTATTAAACATGTCCGGTTATAAACTTATCTACCCAATGTGACATGTAACTGGAAATACGTATAACAGAGAGGTCTGCAGTTTCTCACTAAACTTTCTCGCCAAAAATGAAACAATCAGGCAAATATTTCAATGCTCAGGACACCCCAACAAAACATTTATTCTCTGAAGCCCAGTACTCACATCTTCGTCCCTCGTTGACGTGATCTCCCGCTTCTCTCGGCCGTGGTATATGTGGGGTTTGATGACGGTGTGTCGGGAGAACTCTGGGGCCGGTCTCTTACGGGCTGAAACAACAGAGCACCATAACGTAAGTGTCACGTTTATCTGGAATAATTCCTCCTTCAGAAATTTCATTAACATTTCCTTCCCAAAGCAACTCTACTTAGAACTCTCATAAGTTACTCATGTGCAATATATATATATATATATATTCAAAACGCCCTCAAATTGTTACACTGTGAAGGTAACAATGAATATTTAAACATTACAAACCGTACTTAGTTTTTTTCTCACGTATAGTACACTAGGCGTAGATGGGTGGATAATATTAGGATACATCTCCAGGAGGTGGGATGTGGGTATATGGACTGGATTGGGTTGGCCCAGGATAGAGACAGGTGGCGGACGCTTGTGAGTGCGGTGATGAACCTTCGGGTTCCGTGAAATGCGGGGAATTTCTTGTCTAGCTGCAAACCAGTTAGCTTCTCAAGAAGGACTCTGCACCATGGAGTAAGTAAGTATAGTACTGTACATTCGTAGACCTTCTGTTTCATTATTTGAGAACTTTTCGATGACGGCTATACGGACGGGCCGGAACATGTAACGGCCACAAGGCAGAGTGCAGAAAATAAATGACAGTGCCGTGCATACGATTTAATTACAAGTATCGTGTTCGCCTTTATTATGTACCACCATGGTGATGTATCGAGTGAAACCATAAAGATAAATTACTGTTCGGTCTCAAATTCATAACAAGACTGGCATTCTGTACCAAATATGTGGTTTTGTTAGGTCCGAATGTTAACGCAAAATCTACGAATATATCCATTATATATTTTAATTAAACTTAACAATTAACAAACAGAATAGTTACAAGATTCAAAGTTCTATATTCGAGTCATGCAATGAAATCCTCAAATTTGTCAAAAAACACAGGTTACGAGAGAGACAAAAACAGTGGCGATACTATCCTACTTTCTGATAGCCACTAAAGATTCATTTTAGTAATATATTTCTATCCATGCAGTCGAAGCGCACTGCATTTATCCGGTTGTAGACTTCTGTGGCTGTTTCACCCGTGTGTGACAAATGACCGATCCACAACAGTTGTGTAATTTTGTCACTATAGACGCATTTAATGACAAACGCAATGCAGTGGATTCCTCTTTACGTAGTATGTAGGGCTACAGTTACCCATTCCCTTCTTATTGCCCTTCTTATGTCCAAAGTGCCTCTCAAGACCCTTGTTTTTCAAGTCCTTCAATCTTTACTCTTCTGACAGACAAAGAAGTCAACTTTTCAGTCTATATAAACACAGCGCCATTGATTACACTAACATGAGGCGGTTAGGGTCGAGTGACTTGCTCCCAGTCAACTGCCTGTCTACGTACGTACTTTAGGATATCACACTAACTGGGATCCCGAGATAGCATCTGAGCCATTCACTACCTTCCTCACAACTTGACCTGCCGAAACGTCTCGAACAGTTAAACAACTATATGGCTCAAACATGAAAGTCAACCGCTTATCGTGAACACAACTGATGTATAAGTCTAAGGACAAGAGGGGCATAAAGTGCTTCATACGGACACGATACACGAAGATAACCAATGAAGGGTATTTACCTCTGGGCTATGACGCAGATACTACGAAACTTCCGGTAAGTTTCTACCAGACTAGATGGCAGAACATCGCAGAACACCGGGTGCTTCATAGTCACCACTGTGAGAACACCAAATCTCGTAACACCCCCGCGCCTTGTAAAGATGCAGCAAACTAAGTTGTTTCTGTATATGCCAAGAAGACATACGGGATAACTGAAGTACAATTTCAGTAATTCTTAACCTCCGCACTAGACGGAGGTAAGTGGTGAGCATCCCACCCCTGCCGCTTTACCCTCGAAGAAAGAGCTGCTGGTACCCAACGAAAAGGAGGCTGAGAAGAATCGATCTGGGCACTAATTGAGCGAGAAAAATATCTTGAGACTGCCGGGAATCGATCATGCAGTCTGCAGTCTGGTCACTATACAGACTAACCATCTTAGTTCCCGATTTCTTCGACCGATTTCTAAGGTAGGTCTGATGCGGACATTGCACCAGACCTCAGAAAGCCAAGTTGGAACTTGATGTGTGGCGACGGTAACTAGAGAGGGGTGGAGGTGGGGAATAGTGGCATCGCCGGCCCGTCGGACGCCAGCGTCCCAATGCCGCAGTAAGTCGGTATTCCGGAGATTGGGAGGTCGCCAGCCTACCCGACATACCTCGCCAATACACGCGTGCCAATATTATATATACAGTGGGTCCCAATTATCCGACACAGCCATACGCGATATTCACAATTTTGTGCTGCGCCAGCAACCGTAAACAGAATTCGCACTTATTGGAGAGTCCAAAACAAAACATGGGGCTTCAAAACCCCAGCTCCTACTGCTCAACCAGCTTCGTATAAGAACCAGAAGAATGTAGAATGGACTCAGAATTTTCGGAGAACATTTCTTTTTTAAAGAATTTTCGCACTACCCGATATTTTCTGTAATCTGACCACTTATCGATCCCACTTAGGTCAGATAATCGGGACTCTAGTGTGTACGTACGTGTCTGTAAGTGTGTACGTACATATATATATATATATGTGTGTGTGTGTGTGTGTGTGAATGTATTTATGTATTATGTGTATGTATGCATGTATGTGTATGTGTGGATGTATGTATTTATGTATGTGTATGGATACATCATAACATCACAGTTTAATTTCCATGTTTCGCCTCCACCACGAGACAGCTGCAAACCGAATATGAAACTAGCAGCCTGCAATTCGTGCCCCTTGCAATGTCTCTAAATGCCACCGCTCAGGCCGGTGCGGTATTTCGACTTCTACAAACACTTCACAGTGGAAGCGTCGCAAGGTAGCCGTTGAGTAGTTAAAGTTCTCAGTCAGCACGACTGAGAGGCATGACCACAGTAAAAGGGCTGAGTCGGTAACACAGGCTGCGGCAGACCGACAGGGAATTACATGAACAGCAATAATTGGCTCTAATATTATCAACAAAATTATAGACATATTATCTTCAACTATAAAACGAAGTTTGCCGATCTCTGTTGCCGCGCAGTCTCAATCGTGGGCCTGCGGCCGCTGGGGTTGCGGGTTCGAATCCCGCCCGGGGTCATTCACGTCCGTTGTGAGTGTTGTTTGTTGTCAGGTAGAGGTCTCTGCGTCGAGCGGATCACTCGTCCAGAGAAGTCCTACCGAGTGTGGTGTGTCTGAGTGTGATCGTGAATCCTCGATAATGAGGAGGCCTTGGACCACTAGGGGCTGCCGCGCCATGGAAGAAAAAAATAACGAAACGTTACTTTTTGCAGACGGCGTCCTCAAGGCGCCATGCACACTTGCACAAACACTACTCTCGTCTGGAGCGCATATTTGCCATAACGCGCTGCAAAGTGTGTAACAGAACTCTGACGATTTCTTCACGAACTCTCAGTTTCAGTTCGGCTGCATCTGTCGGGTGACGAGCGCAATCTCTGTCGCATAAGAAGCTTCAAAACGATAAGCCACAAGCCGACAAATCGGGCGACATTACTGGCCAAGAAACGTGGCCATTCCTGCATAAGAAGTGATTTGTGAAAAGGTACATCAGTCCCGTTATAGGCCCCACGTGTCCAGAGGGTTCCTGGAAGTTAGGGTTCCCAGATTACGTAACAATGGCCCAGGATAGTGGTAAGGTTGTCAACCTTACGCACCGGCCGCTTTTTACCCCCAGGAAATACTCCTGGTACTCATTTCTGTTAGAGGTTGAGTCGACCCCAGGGCCATAGTGAGATCGGAAGGATTATGTCAATGATAAATTCCAATGACACCATCTGGAATCGAAACAGCGACCTTCCGATTTGTAGCACAGCGCCTTAACCACTGTGCTACAGTGGTCCCCAGACGTGATTTGTACGTGACCGATTCACGGCATTGATTGACTATGTTGCCGTATGCGAAGTCGCCCCATCTTGCAGAACCCATGAGTTCTCGCTGACTTCTGGAAACTGAGTAAACTCGTGTGTGAGAAAGGTGTCAATCCCGCGGACATTAAGGACTGATGATATCATTGTCGCGATTCAATTTTTGTACTCGAAAAAAAAATACACAATCCCGTGATGATATTGCACACTGCCTTGCAGCCTTCGCCCACATTTCCCTATGTGCCCAAGCATCCTTCTAAACGTCCAGAACTACTCGCCCCAACAAAACAGCGTCACATTCCGGAAGACATATCTCCAACAATACCGCTGTTGAGTACCTCAAATCTCGCAACGCCTTGAAACATGTATGTCCTACCTGAAAATTTTATGGAAATACATTCCGAAGCACTTTCAGTACTGTCGTCACTGCGTGAAAGAAAGAGTGAATTTACATTATGCATCAAGGAGTTCAGATCCGAAGCACTGGGGCCACGTACATTCACCGTCTTTGTCTGAAGCACTTATGTAGTAACTCCCCTATGAATGGGCGAATTTCGATTAATTTGTTCTCTAGTAACCGGGAAAACAAGTAACGAACCAAATAACCCTTTGGTTAAAAAAAAAATTTCAGCATCACCATAACCACCTTTTTCCTCTGAAAAAATATATTTGAATTGGTTAACATGATCTTACTGCATTACGTGAAATCCCAATACGCATTTTCAGATAAACTTCAACCAATACCGGAGAAAATCGGAAACCTCCTATAAAAGCAGTGCCCACAAATCGAAATAATACACGCTTCTGTTCAACCGCACCGTATTTTATATTATATTCGAGATAATGACTATCAATTACCAAAGCCGACGTCATTAATATACGTGCACGCTACGGTTTACGCCTCCTGTGAGTGGAGCGAAAATAAAGCGATTTGTAAGGGAGGATCCGTGTGTCGGTTTACATCTGGTGTTTACCGTTAGGCAAGGCATTTAAATTAAGCTTGAAGGATTGGAGAGATTCGCGTGCAGAAACGGTTTGTTTCAGTCTGTACAGGCACTGCAGAAATGGAAACGTACCAGAATATTCCACGCAAAAAAAGTAAAATCACAGTGAAATTCGAGAAGCTCTCTCCACTCTTCCAATAAACAAAGAATATAATAATAATAATAATAATAATAATGTCAGAATTTTTCACTGGAAGCCAATTTTCACTGCACTAGACAAGGCATTTTTCTCCTTTTATGGAAACAGAAACTTCCTTACCATTTTCGTACACCACCGAAGCTGGCCGCTATCCCGAACAAGTCGATTCCAGTTCACATGCTCACACCCTATTTACGATCTTTTTTAGTGTAATACTATAATTTACATCGACTCTCAAATGGTCTCCTCCCCTCCAAATTTCCGAGTGAAGTTCAGTACTGTATAAACAAGATACAGCCCCGTTACACGAGGAGATTGAACATAATATTCTCGCGCTAATCCACGACGTTTCTAGTCATGATTTCCACAAACAACCCATCAGCTGGTCCATTCATATATATATATATATATATATATATATATATAATAGCCTAAGACAACACGAAATCGCAGTTTCACTGGATATCTGCACCGTCAGTTTCAAAAGATCTTAAATTACAGCTTGATGAAAGTTACCGGAAAAGTATGACGTTGCAATGCCGGCCGAAGCACAGACATTTCTTGACTCCTTTATATCGACCGCTGCCACCTGATGAACTCAGATTTAAATGTGATTTCTGTGGAAACAAAGCTTATTGCTCTCGGTCACAATCAAGGCCTACGCTGACCACGTAAGCCTGGTAACTATGGCAACGGAGTGTGCAGCTCACTATACCTACAAACCAAGCACTTTACTTAAAGTAGATTTCTTGCCTCAAAACGATGGCTATACACTTCGCCCAACTCATTCTTTGACTAACCTAACAAAGACGAAAGGTAGACTACAGTTCAGGAAGTTCATCATTATGCAGTTATCACATTCTTGGGTCTGAATTCTATTCCTTACCTCTATTCCTTAGCTTTCAAATATTCCGAGTCCTTTCCTCGGGTTTTCTTTTCCTTAGCTTTCAAATACCCTGTCTCCTTTCCTCGGGTTTTCCTTTCCTTACCTTTCAAATATTCTGTCCTCTTTCTTCGGGGTTTCTTTTCCTTAGCTTTCAAATATTCTGTCTCATTTCCTCGGGGTTTTCACGTATCAGTTCGAAACAAAATAAATGACGGAAGCCGTTACTGGATGGCGTTAAGGAAACGAAAAGATACGGGAAACTAAAGAGGCAGCTATTAGGTATCATTCTCTGGAGAATTTGCTTAGGAAGAGGCTATGGACCTGTGTAAGACTACATGAACAAACATAGGCTATGGTAATAGTAATATTAACAATAAAAACAATGCCTCACGCCCTTACTATTTTGTCATTTACTGGGGAATGATGGTTAACCGAATGGCAGGTCATCTTTCCCTCTCGCAGAAAACCAGCATCTCACTTACAGGCCATTCGTGTATCAGTTTCGAAGTCACTCACCTGCACGTACAGTTCTCACTAAATTGCTTAGTCAAGAACGAAGAAACAAACATGGTCATGTACCTGCTCGTTTTGTTGTCCAGCACAATAAAATATTTGTCTCTGCCACTGGATTAGTAAAATTAATTTTAAAACACATCGTGAAGTCGAATTTTCACTACGGTTGCCATTTAATAAATCTTCATTGCATTTTTACCCACCGAATGGGTTTTAATTTCTGCTCCTTGATCCAGTCGTGTAAATAGTGACATAATTTCATTTCCAGTGACCCTCATTACAGAATGGAGGTGCATTCGCGAACAACGACTTCCCTGGCAAATGGCTTCCCAATCCGCCCGTACGACCACGAGAATTCAGCTTCGCTAGGAAATGCCGAAGAAACACGTTCATTTCTAACCACACAACTCCAAGGGGCAAGATGCTTGTTGAGAAGTTGATATTTACACAGCTAGTCAAGAAATTCCCCGAATATAAAGAACCCGAAATTTCACTGCCGCTTTCGCAACAGCTTGCCACTTGCCCCTGCCTTGAGCCAGAAGAATCAAATTCACGAAATAAATAAATAAATAAACATAGCCGTGGGGAAAACGGGACGTGATCAAGAACAAAGGGACTAAGTCAGCCAAGAAGTGCCCTTTAAAGTTCGATGAAAACCAAAAGTAGAGCGAAGTGCAACACTAAAAGCTCTGCATTTGCCCCTCACAGAGTATTTTACGTTTGTGTTCCATGCAAGTTTTCCAGTGTGAGTGATTTTTTCTGCACATACACTAACCTACTGATCCTTCTACTCGTAGCACAGTGCTCTAAGTGTGGTGCGAACTGAATCATTATATGAAAATCTGATTATTTTTTGTGCGCAGAGGCGTAGAGGAGAAAACTGTAACAGGCAGGGGGGAGAAGCGAAAAAACACTTAAAAATGAGTGGTGCAAACGAGAAAGGGTACAAACAAAGTAAGAAAGAGGCTCCAGAATAAAGGAACATGGGAAGATGAAAAAATAAGAGCGTAATAATGAAGAACGAACAAAGCAAGTTGTCCCAAGCAATAACACCCGATTAGTTTTCGGAACATGACCGGATCGAATTTCGACTCCCACTACTGAGATGTGTTTCATTATTTTCTTCAGTTCCCCACTCAAGAAAGAGTATACCCGTGGCGATCTGACACGGGACGGATAGGCACGGATATGCACTGTCCATTTCATATTTCAGCGGAACTATTATGTACGAGTAATATTCAAAATTGTGTACTTCGAGCACAGAATAATATCAAACTCAGAACTTTGTAACAAATTCTTCTTCAGCTCAGAACTGAACACATTTCCACAGCTGCATTTGAACATCCGCGGACAGATCGGCTGCACGCACTGACAGTGTTTCGTGCAATCGTCATGTCTCTAATTTTTAGATGAATTTTGCGGTCTAGCTTATGACACCAGATTTAGTGGATTATATGGCATACTTGTCGGTCCCAGTGGCCGCGCGGTCTATGGCGTAGGTCTGCGGCCGCTCGCCTGCTGAGATCGTGGGTTCGAATCCCACCAGGGGCATGAATGTTTGTCTGTTGTGAGCGTTGTGTGTTGTTAGGTAGAGGTATCTGCGACGAACTGATCACTCATCCAGAGGAGTCCTACCGACTGTGATGCGTCGTTGTGTGTGATCAGGAAACCTCAAGAATGAGGAGACCATGGCTCGCGTTGGACCGCAGCACCACAAAAAAAAAGTGGCATACTTTGCATAAATTTGTACCAAATTTCCTACACCATCACGTTCTATGTGATACCCTGTTACTTCACATTCTCACTGACAACGACCATACAGCTGCTGCGACATCTGACTGCAGTGGCTGCAGGCCTGAATGAACTCTCTTACGACAGGAACCATTCCGATACAAGACTTGTCAGGGCAAATACCGATTTATTTTTCTCTCCCGGATTCATTAAGAGTTCTTGGATGCAAATACAAAGCATCCAACTGCCATGGCTGTTAATTCCCTTCACAAGAATGTTTAATGAAACAAAAGAGGTTTATCCTTTTTGGCATTTAATCAACTCGCCTTTAAAAGCACCAGCATTCCGGAAGTTCTGGGAATATGCGAGTAAGAAACAAAGAAACTGCGACATTTTGCTATAGCAGACTAAGTGAGAACAAAGAGAATGTGCAGAAGATTCTCAACGACTTCCAAGAACAGGATGCAAGATAATGTTCAGTGTAAGCTCGAGTGTTAGTGAAAACTGCGTGTGTCTTAGATCCCGGATTCAACATTCAGACCACGAGAGATCTGAAAAGAGAAGCGTACAGCTGTGACAGGATATGAGGAAACAACATTAGTGCCAGTTAATTTAAGATCCTGAATCAAGGGTGACAATATATATCCAGAGAATAATCTCATTTTGTTAAGCTTCCTTGTTTTTGCATAATTCGGAGTAAGTACCATGAGAAGGGAAGGAAACGGATTAATAATCGGTTTAAACCTGACAATTCATTAATTTGTACACCGTTAAGATGTGAAGGAAACGTACCGTGCAATGACAGTAAGTTCGTACTTGAATACTGAATTCGGTACCAAAAAATGTCAGAATTAAGAGAAACAAGCCACGGTCGAATGTCTTCAAGAGACGACTAAAACTCTGGCCCTTACGTTAAAAGCGCCATACTTTATGTAACAAAGACCGTGCATTACTAAGGCCATTAGAATCCCTTAATAAAATTGTAAAAAAAAAGGAAAGAAAGAAACACTACAGTGATGGCTGCAGCAGCAGCCAGAACCGAACACTGGCCCCCGTGCCACTGTAAAGAGAACAGAGAGAGAGAACAGTTCAATCGCTCTGCCCTTCAGAGCTAAGGGTAGAAACTGTATCTGAAAGTGAACTGGTGACGTAACGAAAATGCGTCACGCCGCCTCATTCTTGAAACGACAAACTCAGCGTTTCTAACTTAAGGCTGAATTTAAAACAGACGGAGTTCTAAAGAAAAAAGGAAATAAATCCTTCTAGTGCTGTGCCCGAATATACAGAGAAGCAAGACGTATTATTTAAAAAGCGAAAGAAAGGAACTAGGAATAAATCTGAACTAAATTCTTGTTCGGACCTACAAAAAATCACACTGAATTTCGTTTTCTGGCCCACAACAAGAACTCCTCTCTATGAGTGCAGAACAAAGCTTTAAAATTGCTCTGCGAACGAAATAAAGAGGTGATGGAAAATACATCAGGTCCATTGTGTGTGTGGGCGCGTGTGTGTGTACGCGTGTGTGAATGACTACAATACACAGATATTTCCTGGTATCACCAGTTTAACGCCAGTGTCATTTTCAGGGACCGGCACCTGTATTGACAAGCTACGCTCTAAATGACAGCCAACACATTTGATTTTCACCAGCATGTCCCACTACGTTTACAAACACCTACAAAATTTATCATTTTTACGGGGTACAGAAATCGAGGGAGCGTTACAAACACGTCCAGTAAACATTCACGACTTAGTCATGTCCAAGGGTGAGTCTATGTGAAGGGAATTAAGGTGTCAGCAGCTTTTGTTGGTACAGAGCGTAACTAACAGAAAAGTAATTTAACCGGACCTATCAAATGACTGTACTAAAAAAAATGCAGTTAACGTTTAGTGTAGAACAGGTCGATGTAGATGATTAAAGGAAACGAAAAAGTTAAAAAAAAAAAAGTGTTGTGAAATAACAGGCAAATAACGTAACATCACGTACATTTGTAGATAGGCAACATAAAACGTCACAGATCAGCGGTTGAGAAGCAGTGTAATAAAACCACTAACCCGTGAATGAAAATAGAAAAGTTAATCCTTTTCCCCCTTCAAAATTAAGATTTCCAAAATGATACTGAAACGGCAATTTTAAATGGCCGACGCTATTTCAAACTCGGGGGGGGGGGGGGAGTTTTGATTTCCGGCCCCGCCACATATTTCCTTTGGCTATTTTTTCCCATCCACAAAAGGAGGCCCCA
>Ga0123355_10006414_pt1 | contig 17427 bp, 9 predicted proteins | sample TergutEmb28metaG_3_FD_89872 | JGI IMG/M metagenome (GOLD analysis project Ga0123355, IMG submission 89872) | Embiratermes neotenicus P1 segment gut microbial communities from Petit-Saut dam, French Guiana - Emb289 P1 | ecosystem: Host-associated > Arthropoda: Insects > Digestive system > Gut ...
GCGATCTTCCGCAGAGCAGAGTTCGGCTTCTTTGGGGTCGAGGTACGAACGGCAGTACAAACACCGCGCTTTTGCGGGCTTGAATGGTCCGTCTCACGATTTTTCAGAGTGTTTAAACTCTTTTGCATCGCAGGTGAGGTAGACTTATATGTCTGCTTCTCACGACCCTGTTTCACGAGCTGATTAAATGTTGGCACAGTTTTCCTCCTCTCTTTTGTTGATTATCTTTAACAGAGCAGCCGGAAGCTATTCCATTAAATACAAATTTCGCGCATACACGCAGAGATAAATTATACTATGAGGCTTGGGATAAGTCAATATTTTTCCTGGTTTCGGGCGGAAATCTTTTTGCATAGGGGGCAAAACACCCGCCAACGCGATGCGCGGCGAGTGTTTTGACGTTGACATTCCTTTGACCTTAAGCTCCTTTCGTAAAGGAGCTGTCAGCGTAGCTGACTGAGGTTTTGTCCTTGACCTGTTTGTGCGGTGCGGAAAACCTCCGACAGGCTTCGCCTGCCACCTCCTTTACGAAAGGAGGTCAAGGACACGGGCGCACAATGTGCGCCCCTACGGTCGTGTTGCATGTTACACAGAACACTACAGGCGGCAGAATGCCGCCCCTACATCCTAATCAATCACATTCCCAGCACCGGCGAGCATGGACAAATCCACTTCTTCCGCAGGCTCTACCGGATCTGGTAGTCCGATGTTTTCACCCTCTACCCGGGATGTGAAATCACGATATACATCCAAACCGGAACCCGCTGGGATAAGCTTCCCGATGATGACGTTCTCTTTGAGACCCACCAGATGGTCAATCTTACCCTTAATCGCAGCCTCAGTCAAAACTTTTGTGGTCTCTTGGAAACTGGCGGCTGATAGGAAGCTCTCCGTGGCAAGCGATGCTTTGGTAATCCCCATCAACTGTCTCTCGTAGGTGGCAAGTTGTAAGGTGGTCTCCCCTGCGTCAATCCGTGCTTGGAGTACGCGGTTGATTTCTTTTACATCAAGGATATCCACAGTCGCGCCGGAGAGGAACCTTGTGTCCCCTGGCTCTTCGATTTTTACCTTGCGCATCATCTGGCGTACAATGACCTCAATGTGCTTGTCATTGATCTCAACACCCTGCTGGCGATACACTTTCTGTACCTCTTGGATCAGATAGTTCTGCGCTGCAAACACGCCGAGAATGGAAAGGATATCATGGGGACTCTGGGCACCATCTGTGAGCTGTGTGCCTAGTTCCACTTTCTCACCGTCTTGCACACGGATGCCCGATGCATAAGGCACGGTATAGCTGCGTGTGTCACCCGCTTCCTCGCTGATGATGTTCATGGTGTAAACCGCGTTCTTCTTGGTCTCTTCCAGAGAGATGGTTCCCGCAATCTCCGCCAAGATCGCCATGTTCTTCGGCTTTCTCGCTTCAAAGAGTTCTTCAACACGCGGTAGACCCTGGGTAATGTCATCCCCCGCAACGCCGCCGGTGTGGAAAGTACGCATGGTGAGCTGTGTACCGGGCTCTCCAATACTTTGTGCCGCAATGACACCAACCGCTTCTCCGGCACTGACAGGTTCGCCGATTGCTAGGTTTAGTCCATAACACTTGGCGCAAATCCCGCTCCGCGCCTCACAAGCTAAGGGGCTGCGGACTTGAATCTCTGTAATACCTGCTGCGTCAAGTGCCGCCGCATCTGATGGTCTGAATAAGTGATTCGCACCAAAGAGCAGGGTTCCATTTTTGTCTGTAATCTCTGTCACCGGATAACGACCGTGAATGCTGACCCCAAAGCTCTGCACCACTTGCCCTTTGTCGGTGATCTCTCTCGCAATGGCGCCCTCTTTCGTGCCACAGTCCGGTTCGCGGATGATCACATCTTGTGCAACGTCAACCAAACGGCGAGTCAAATATCCGGAGTCCGCCGTACGGAGGGCTGTATCTGCCAGACCTTTCCGCGCACCACGAGAGGAGATGAAGTATTCTAGTACGTTTAGCCCCTCACGGAAGTTCGCCTTAATGGGGATCTCAATGGTCTTACCGGCAGTATTTGCCATGAGACCGCGCATCCCCGCAAGCTGACGGATCTGGTTCATGCTACCACGAGCACCGGAGTTTGCCATCATATAGATGGGGTTATCTTCACTCAGGGTATTTTGCAGAGCCGTAGTCACGTCTTTCGTTGTCTTTTCCCACTCTGTTACAACAAGACGGTACCGCTCTTGGTCTGTGATGAGACCGCGTTTAAACTGTTTCTCAATGTTTAAGATCGTCTGCTCTGTTGCCTTAATGAGTGCGTGCTTTTCATCGGGAACAGTCATGTCTGAGATAGAAATTGTGACCGCGCCCTGTGTGGAATAGCGGAAACCCAGAGACTTAATGTTATCTAAGACCTCGGCACTGCGTGTAAAGCCGTGCTTTGCGATACAGCGCTCTACAATTTGACCAAGCTGCTTTCTGTCGCACTTGAAGTTGATTTCATACTCCAAGAAATGCGCCGGATCTGTCCGGTCAATAAAGCCCAAGTCTTGGGGGATCGGCTCGTTGAAGATAATGCGACCAACCGTAGTCTCCACTAGAGCTGTGATCTCTTTCCCGCCTAATATCCCGCGCCGGCGCACTTTGATCGGTGCGTGGATAGAGAGCGCACCCTCATGATACGCCATCAGCGCCTCTTCCGCTGAGATAAAGGCTTTTTGCGCACCCATCTCATCCTCGCGGTGTAAAGTCAGATAATAGGTGCCCAGAATCATATCCTGTGTGGGAATCGTAACCGGATTTCCATCCTGAGGACGAAGCAAGTTATTTGCAGACAGCATCAAAATCCGTGCTTCCGCTTGTGCTTCTGTGGATAGGGGCACGTGAACCGCCATTTGGTCACCGTCGAAGTCGGCGTTATACGCCGTACAAACCAGTGGATGGAGTTTCAAGGCACGCCCCTCAACCAGAACCGGTTCAAAGGCTTGGATGCCCAGTCTATGCAAGGTTGGCGCACGGTTTAGCAGTACCGGATGCTCTTTGATGACGATATCCAGCGCATCCCAAACCTCGTCCCGACCTCTGTCAACCATCTTTTTAGCGCTCTTGATGTTGTTGGCAATGCCGTCTTCCACCAATTTCTTCATAACAAAGGGACGGAACAGTTCAATCGCCATCTCTTTCGGGAGACCGCACTGATATAGCTTGAGATCGGGTCCAACCACGATAACACTACGTCCGGAATAGTCAACACGCTTACCCAAGAGATTCTGGCGGAAACGTCCTTGCTTCCCTTTTAGCATGTCAGACAAGCTCTTGAGGGCACGGCTATTCGCCCCGGTAACCGCTCTGCCGCGGCGACCATTGTCGATCAAAGCGTCAACGGCTTCTTGCAGCATCCGCTTCTCGTTGCGCACGATAATATCCGGTGCGGACAAGGAAATCAGGCGCTTCAAGCGATTGTTGCGATTGATGACACGGCGATATAGGTCGTTGAGGTCACTGGTGGCAAAACGTCCGCCATCCAACTGAACCATGGGGCGAATCTCCGGTGAAATAACCGGCAAAGTATCAATGATCATCCAAGTGGGATCATTGCCGCTTTGACGGAAAGCTTCCACCACTTCAAGGCGCTTGATCAGCTTTGCTTTTTTCTGCCCGGAAACCTCGCTCAGTTCCGCGCGGAGGTCTTTTGACAAAGCTTCACAATCAATGTCAGCGAGAAGTTGTTTTACAGCTTCAGCGCCCATACCCGCTTTGAAGTCGTCTTCATATTTCTCTTTCATGTCCCTGTACTCTTTTTCTGTAAGCACCTGGTTTTTTGCAAGAGGAGTGAACCCCGGATCCGTCACGATATACGCCGCAAAGTAAAGCACTTTTTCAAGTACGCGGGGCGTAATGTCAAGAAGCAGTCCCATACGGGACGGAATGCCTTTGAAATACCAAATATGGCTCACAGGGGCTGCCAGTTCAATATGCCCCATCCGCTCACGGCGGACTTTGCTCTTTGTAATCTCAACGCCGCAGCGATCACAGACTTTGCCCTTATAGCGGATTTTCTTATACTTGCCGCAGTGACATTCCCAGTCTTTCGTGGGACCAAAAATTTTCTCACAGAACAATCCCTCTCTCTCTGGCTTGAGGGTTCTGTAGTTGATGGTCTCCGGCTTTTTAACTTCGCCGCTTGACCACTCCTGAATTTTATCAGGGGAGGCAATGCTAATCTGAATTGCGTCAAAAGGTGTGTTATGCATTAGTCAATTTCCTCCTCGTCTTGGTCAACCTCTAAAATATGATCATCATCAAAGTCATCTTCGCTCTCGGCAGTTTCTTCCGGCGGGACCACTTCTCCGTCTTCCACGGTTTCGATGCTGTAGCCGGATGCTGCAATTTCCGCATCTTGTGCTTGGTACTCACTGTCATCGTGCATACCGTAGCGGTTATCCTCGTCTTCATCTTTGAGTTCAATCACATTGCCCTCATTGTCAAGCACCCGGATATCCAAGCAGAGGGATTGAAGTTCTTTCATCAGAACCTTAAAGCTCTCCGGCACACCCGGCTGGGGTACATTGTGTCCTTTGACAATGGACTCATAGGTTCGCACACGTCCCGTCACGTCATCTGACTTTACGGTGAGAATTTCTTGCAGGGTATAGGCCGCACCATAAGCCTCCAACGCCCAAACTTCCATCTCACCAAAGCGCTGACCGCCAAACTGCGCTTTACCACCCAGAGGCTGCTGGGTAACCAAGCTGTATGGTCCGGTGGAACGCGCGTGGATTTTATCATCTACCAAGTGATGGAGTTTTAGGAAGTACACATAGCCAACCGTAACCGCATTGTCAAAGGGAAGACCTGTACGTCCGTCGTAAAGTTCACTTTTACCATCTTCACGGAGTCCGGCGAGCTTGAGTGTGTTCTCAATGTCTTTCTCGACAGCACCGTTAAAGATCGGACTTGCCACTTTCCAGCCCAAGGTATGCGCCGCATAGCCCAAGTGAACCTCAAGCACCTGTCCGATGTTCATACGTGAGGGAACACCGAGGGGGTTGAGCACAATATCAAGGGGCGTTCCGTCAGGCAAGTATGGCATATCTTCCCGCGGCAAAATGCGGGATACGACACCCTTGTTCCCATGGCGACCCGCCATCTTATCCCCAACAGATATCTTTCTCTTCTGCGCGATATACACACGCACAACCATATTCACACCGGGAGACAACTCATCTCCATTCTCACGGGAAAACACTTTCACATCGACTACGATCCCACTTTCACCGTGGGGCACTTTCAGGGACGTATCGCGGACCTCACGAGCTTTCTCGCCGAAGATGGCACGGAGAAGCCGCTCTTCCGCTGTGAGGTCGGTTTCACCTTTCGGTGTCACTTTCCCAACCAGAATATCTCCGGATTGCACTTCCGCACCCACAGAGATAATGCCGCGCTCGTCTAAATATTTCAGGGCGTCTTCACCCACACCGGGAATATCACGTGTGATCTCCTCCGGACCCAGCTTCGTATCTCTGGCATCGGCTTCGTATTCCTCAATGTGGACAGAGGTAAATACATCGTCCATAGAAAGACGCTCACTAATCAGAATCGCATCCTCATAGTTATAGCCCTCCCATGTCATAAAGCCAACCAGCACATTTTTACCCAGCGCCACTTCCCCTTGATCCGTGGACGGACCATCGGCAAGCACACAAGAAGCCGTGACACGCTCTCCCGCGTTTACGATGGGACGCTGGTTGATGCAAGTGCCTTGGTTACTGCGTGAAAACTTGGTGATCTGATAGGTCTTGCGCTCTCCATCGTCATACTGTACAACGATTGCGTCCGCACTGACAGATGCGACAGTACCGTCACCCTCTGCCATGATCAAAACACCGGAATCTACCGCACATTTATGCTCAATCCCAGAAGCCACTATCGGCGCTTCCGGACGGAGCAGCGGTACCGCTTGGCGTTGCATGTTGGCGCCCATGAGCGCACGGTTCGCGTCATCGTTTTCGAGGAAAGGGATCATTGCCGTAACAACAGAAACCATCATCTGGGCGGACACGTCTACATAGTCTACACGCTCTCTGTCCACTTCGATGATCTCTTCCCTGTGTCGGCAGGTAATCCGCGCATTTGCCAGACAGCCCTTTTCGTCCATGGGTTCTGTCGCCTGTGCCACAATGTATTCGTCTTCCACATCTGCCGTCAAGTAGTGGATTTCATCTGTGACTTGGAACGTCTCTTTGTCTACTTTACGATATGGCGTAATCAGGAAGCCATAGTCATCTACCTTGGCAAAGCTCGCCAAATAGCTGATGAGACCAATGTTTGGTCCCTCCGGCGTCTCAATGGGACACATGCGACCATAGTGACTGTAGTGTACGTCACGCACGTCCATATTGGCACGTTCTCTGGATAATCCACCCGGACCCAGCGCTGACATCCGGCGTTTGTGGGTCAGTTCTGACATGGGGTTGGTCTGATCCATAAACTGCGACAGCGGAGACGAACCAAAGAACTCTTTGATCGCCGCGGTCACAGGACGGATATTGATGAGTGATTGGGGTGTGACAATATCCAAATCTTGCAGGGTCATCCGCTCACGAATTACACGCTCCATCCGGGAGAAGCCCACACGGAACTGGTTTTGCAGCAGTTCCCCTACAGAACGCATCCGGCGGTTGCCCAGATGGTCAATGTCGTCTCTGTTGCCAATGCCGTGACCCAGACCGAAGAGATAGTTCACAGTGGCATAAATATCGTCTACAATGATATGCTTCGGTACCAAAATGTCCGCATGGTCGCGGATCGCCTCGTGCAGGGCTTCGCCCTCATGCTCATCCATTAACTTCTTGAGCACAACAAAGCGCACACGCTCGTGGATCCCAAGGCTTTTGGGCTCAACATCAACAAATGTCTCCAAGGGTACCATACCGTTTGAGAACACCTTAACAGGCTTATCGTCCACTTTGAGTGTGGCTTCAACTACACCAAGGCGCTCTAACTCCTGTGCACGTTCTCTAGAGAGCACTTCCCCGGCTTCCGCCAAAATCTCGCCTGTCATGGGGTCTGCGATGGGGTAGAATAGCTCTTGCCCGGTCAGACGTGTGTGCAGGGCAAGTTTTTTATTGAATTTATAACGACCAACGGCAGAAATATCATATCTGCGCGGGTCAAAGAAGAGGTTTTCCAAAAGCACTTCCGCACTGTCCACTGTGGGCGGATCCCCCGGACGGAGCTTGCGGTAGATCTCAAGCAGGGCATCTTCACGAGAGTTGGTAGGGTCTTTCTCTAGGGTAGCAAGCAGACGCTCGTCCTCACCGAAGATGGCTTTGATCTGTTCTGTCGTAACAGCAGGACCGCCGGTTGCTGCTTGTGCTGCTGTGTTCCAAGTGTAAGGCTTGTGCTCCATCGGCTGTCCCATGGCGCGGAGCAGCCAAGTAACCGGCAGTTTCCGATTTTTGTCAATCCGCACATAGAACACACCCGACGCATCTGTTTCATACTCCAACCATGCGCCTCGATAGGGAATGATGGTAGCGCTGTAGATGTTCTCCGCGCTCTTATCCATCTTCACATCATAGTAAGCCCCCGGTGAACGGATAATCTGCGAAACAATAACACGCTCCGCACCGTTGATGATAAAGGTTCCGCCCTCTGTCATCAGGGGGAAGTCACCCATGAAAATCTCCTGCTCTTTGATCTCTTCCGTCTCTTTGTTGCGCAAACGGACAGATACTTTGAGCGGAGCCGCATAGGTGGCATCGCGCGCTTTGCACTCTTCCACGGTATACTTGGGCGCTTCTTCCATAGAATAGTCTATAAATGAAAGCTCCAGATTCCCGGTATAGTCTGTGATTGCGGCCACGTCTCGAAAGACTTCCCGCAGTCCCGACTCCAGAAACCACCGATACGATGCCTGTTGCACCTCTAAGAGGCTTGGCATGTCTACAATGTCATGATGTTGCGCATAACTCTTCCGCAGGGTTTTTCCGTACAGCACGTCTTTCGGCAAAATTCCTCACTCCTCGTTGGTTTTTCTCTCTCGACATTTTGAACGCCCGGATTAGTTGTCTTAATTTATTGTTTGCCTATTGCATTTTGCGATTGCACTGGTTACAATGAGGTCAAATCCCACTTGTTGTGGGGTGGCTTTGTGATCTGAAAAATCAGAAAAAGCCAAAGCGAGTAATTATATCAAATTTCCGAGATGCCGTCAAGGTTTTTCTCAAGAATATTTTAACATCCCAAACAGCGAGACCACTTCAGGTCTCGCTGTTTTTGTTTTATACGCAAAGCTTCAAATGCGGACACGATATATCGTGTCCCTACGTAGGGACGCCATACATGGCGTCCGATTGTGGCTGACATGCGGAACGCCCATGGCATCATTTACAATGTACAACACGGGTGTTGAACCCCTCCGCCGCCTGCGGGCGGCACCTCCCCTTCCTGGGGAGGCTGTGGTGTGTGCCGTCTTTGCCTCTCCTGAAAGGGGAGGTGGCACGAAGTGCCGGAGGGGTCCACGGGACGCGGAGTCCGCGTCCCCTACAGAAATACCTCGTATGCGTCAAAGGGACGGCACTTCGCCGTCCCTTATTTCATTTTTTGAGTTTAATCAAGCATTCGTTTTCTATATCCATTCTTCATTTGTTGAGCGCACTCTGATATCGCATCGAGCCAGATTTCCAGCGTAGCAAAAGCGTCAAAAGCAATGCCCCCGTAAGAATAAGCAGGGCTATTGCACCATAGTACATCGGAAACAGAAACGCCTGCCGCAGATATGCATGGTATCCCAGCAAAGACGCAAACTGTGTGAGCAAAATCCCAGACAAAAACTTGAGTCGTGAGAGTCCTAAGGCAACTGCAAACACATCTGCCATGAAGAAATATCGGTCATGCATTTGCGGCAAGAACAGGGGCACCCCGACTGCAAATAGAAGTGCGATCACAAGAAAGTCCTCATTCGTCAGTCCCCGCCGCCGCTTGGGTGAAAGCGTCAGGAAATACACCAGCAAGACCAAAGCAAACGCAGCAATCACACCAAAGATCGCAAGCCCGGGATTCCGCCATGTCCATGCAAAAGCAAACACAGAGGGCGCATTATATACAAGCCCCCGCCCTGTTGTATCTGCTTGTGACACATAAAAAAGCAGTGTATCCCAAAACAGTCGTCCCCAAAGCACCGCAGGCAAAATCGCAAGCACGTAGGTCAGAGGGAATATCGGCAGGTGCCGCAAACGGATTTTGTAGGTGCACAGAAAGATCAGATATAGCGGGAAAATAAAAATCGCCTGCAATTTAAAGGCAAGTGCCAAGGCAATCATCACCATAGCGCGTATCGGTCGCTCGGATAGGGCGTAGTACACACTCATCACCGCAAAGGTAGCATAGATAACGTCACACTGTCCCCAGTAGGCACCGTTTAGAAATACTGTTGGCAAGAAGAGAACTGTAAAAAATGCAATAGTTTTGCGCCCTTTGCTCTGCCCCAAAAGACCGACTATTTGCATGATGTAATAGGCTAAAATCACATCAAAGAGGATGCTCAGCAGCTTAATCAGATGCAAGTCCGGCATGGGAATATAGCTAAACAGCGCCAGAAAGTAGAGATAAACCACATTGTAGTTCCCGATGGGGGTCTGGAAGCCCGAGAATCCGCCGTAATCTCTAAAATGCTGTACCCACACCGCTAGGAAATGCTGGTAATCTAATGTCTCATGGTTGATCACATACAGACGCATGGCAAATGCGCCAATCAGCAGCACAATACCTACCGTGAGGGGGAGTACCCCCTGCAAAAGCCCTTGGCGGCGCAGGAGAACGAGGGCGAAAGCTGCTATGGCTGTCATCAAGAGTATTGTGATGGGATGCACCATACGGTCGCCTCGCTTTCTGCTTTACTTTTTTGCTTCGGTCTGTTTTTCTTGTTGTAAAAAATGCTTATTTGGTACATAGGCTCCTTTTCCAAAGGAGCTGTCAGCGAAGCTGACTGAGGATTGCCCTTAATGGACTTGCAGCGTATTGAATCCTCCGACAGGCTTCGCCTGCCACCTCCTTTGGAAAAGGAGGCTTGGGTACCTACACCCATTATAAAGTTTCTACATCTCCACAATCATCAGACAGCAGAAATCCCCATCCGCACCTCAAATCGAGACTCTCCAGAGGAACCAACACCTCGAACAAAGCAGACCTCCTCTGTTGTGGCAGAAAGAACGCCCAGCTCATCTCCGGGGAAACTTTCCTGCAAATAGTTAATCTGCATCTCCGAAACAAAACGATCTGCAAAGCGCTCATAAGCAAGCGCATCACAGGCAATATCCGCATAGCGGGTATTGTTCATATGCCCGTTGATATCCGTATCACTGTACCGAACCACCCGCCGAAAGACTTCATCCAGCTCATGGGGCATGGAAATCTTTGCCGGCACAATATCTTTCACCACCTCCGGACGCACAGTTGTCAGAAGAGCCGGAAGCGTACCGGGCTTCAGAATGCGCCTTGCTTCCACATCCACAATCACCCAAGATGCCACTGCCTCGCCTACGAGTTCCTCACCCACATAAATATCGAAATCACGAAACACCGTGGCGGACTTCGTAACACCCCGATGCCAGGTGTGTATCATCACCGCTTCATCCTCGTAGGTGATCGGTCGTCTGAGAGACAAATGGGAGCGTACCATCATCCAAAAGGCACCATAGTCCCGCATCATTCTGTCGCCGCCAAGCCCTAATATCTCCGCGTGGTCTGTTGCGATGTTTTGCAGGTATGACAGCAGATTCGACAAGCGCAAACGCCTGTGGCAGTCAATGTCTGAAGCTGTCAGCGCGTAAGTTCTTTTGATTGATTCTTCCATCGCAATCTCCCCTATTTGATCTTCCGGCACTCTACATAGTGCCGCTTATCAGCACCGTGTCCCATAGAAAAACTCTTCTTCGGGAACACGCCCCCTTGGATAACAGATTCAAACAAGGCCGCTTTCGAGGTTGTCGGCATAAAGAGTGCCACACTTCCGTCCTGTTTTGACAGTTCCTCTAACTCTGCATCCCCGTGGATATAGTCAATCTCTCCGCCATGTGCTCGGACGTATTGATCCAAAAATTCCTGCAAGAGATCAATCGCTTCTCCTACCGTGCATCCGCTGATGGTAAGTATCCCCGCTTCTCCCTGATCTAAAAAGCGAACCTGATGTCCCTCTCCCGCGCCCATAGAAACCTGTGGAGATGATTCCACAAAAGCTGTGATCAGACCATTCGGCGCGTCAAAAACAATCCGGTGGATCGGCTCAATCTCCAAAGATTCATCATACACATTCCCAAGCTCTACCAAGGCATAACGCGCCGGATGGTTCTCTCGCTCGGCTTCAGACAGTCCCGCTTTCACCGCGTCCCATTCCATCTTCGCGGCAACCAGAGAATGGTTGCCGTCCCCGACTAGGATAATAGGGAGTGCGTTAATCGCATCTTCCACTCGATCCGCATCCACACCGGTGAGCCGGAAGCCTTTGAGATGTCCGCAGTTTTCCATTAATTCAAAGTCATATAAACATTCTAAATCTGTGCGTGTCCCAAGGGGTTCCACAATGGAACAGCTCGGATCGTCAATCAGTAATAAGACATGAGGCATTTCAAGAAGCGCATCGCGCCGAATCTGCCGACGTGCAGGCAGACGAGATGGGACAATCCGCTCACTCTCTCGCAGAACGGAGGACGCACCCTCCCCTGTTTCATATTCCTCTAAATCCACAGCCCCCACAATCCCGCGGCGGATTTTCCCGTTTCCAAGTTTACGCTCCACATAGATAAAGGATGTCGAAATCTCGCGGAATATGTCCTCATCCAGATACCGTGCCATGGTCTCATTGATCGCGGCAGAATGCTTTGCCTCATCCACCTGCCCAAGCCAAGCTTCCGGCAAGATCATATGCAGGGTAGAGGGTGCCTCGCCCACTGTTTCGCGTACCCGCGCCCAAAATTGCTGATCTGATGTAAACTGATCACAGGCAATCACTGCCCACTTTTGCATATCTATTGATTCCAGTGGTAGTAGGATATCTGTTTGACAAAAAGTCCGTCTCATATTGAAGACCTCCCCTAGTTTTTATTGGCATAGATTATATCACGATTGCGCATGTGACACAACATAATACAAAGGTTTTACTCCCATTCGACAGCATCCGAGGCATCACCCGGGAAATAGATAAAGCCGGGTATCCCGTCTGAATACGGTCAACCCGGCTTTCGCGCCCCGCCAATTTTGTATTATAGACACATATGCCCGCAAAGTCAAGGGAATTTCGCCTACAAGTCTTATTTTCTATCCACATATCTCACACACACATGGGATGCATCACAAAAAGGCTTGTCCTCAGACTTCCCGCAACGGCAGAGCGTCACCCGATTGCGGACTTCATACTCTGCCCCGTCCGCTGCTTCGACCACAATCGGTCCTTTGACGAATATCCCGGCTGATACGCCCTCTTCCGGGTCTTGCAGAATCACAATCTCCGGTGTATTCGCCTCCTCTAGGATTTCACCTGCGTAATTTGCCATCACAAGCCGCCCCGATGGACAGTCCGCCGCCGCTTTGAGGGCTTCGGCTCTCTTGCGGGGATCCCTGTCCTGCTCTGTCAAATCCCAAATACTCTCCCCGCCGCGATGGCAAAAGCGGGCGTAGGCACAGCGGTCATCGTCTAGGAGTACCATGGTTTTTCCTTTGGTCATATCCGCAACACGCTTCGCATACGGCTCCCTTGAAGCCGTCTCCGCACCGTGAAACTTGACAGAGACGTGGGTTCCATCGCAAAATGGCGCGTTTTTAGAATGCCCGCAGCGGCAAAGGAAATACTCCTCTCCTTGCGGTAACTCCCGCCCTGGGGCAAGCTCTCTATGATCCCCCACTGAGGTCATAATCGTTTCCCGAATCGGAACGCGGCCTGCCACATGATAGGGTCCATTTTCTGTGATTTTAATACGCATGGCAGATACCCCCTTTTTTATATTGCCACTATATACAAAAAGGGGGCAAAATGCAATACCTAGGGGCGGCATTTTGCCGCCCGCAACCACTTGCGATCCGATACACCCCGTAGGGCGCGATGTGGGCATCATTCTACAATGTACAACACGCTGATTACCTTGAAAGTGCAGGACTAACCTACACTGGAATGCCGTCTTATCACATGATAGGACGGTATTTTTTCTTTGGCGGTTAGCTATTCCTCAATTTACTCCTTCTGAGGAATCACCACCGTAAACAACACCCCAATCCGTTCATCACTCTCTAACCGAACTGTCCCACCCAAACTTTCCACTGCGTGCTTCACAATTGAAAGCCCAAGTCCTGTCCCGCCGACTGCCTTGCTGCGTCCGCTGTCTAAGCGATAAAAACGCTCAAACATGCGGGACTGATGTCCCGGCGGAATGGGTTCGCCATCGTTACGAATCGAGAAGACGATCTCCTTAGCATTCGCGCTTAGCCTAATTTCTATACGACCACCCGGAGGAGTATAGTTTGCCGCATTGACGATGAGATTGCCGCACATCTCATAAATATTTTTTCGATTTGCGAAAAGCGTCACCGGTTCTATTTTGATATCCAGTCTGAGCCGATTTTGTTTGACCCGGGTCATCACCTCGTCTATACATGCACGGGTGATTTCGGCAATATTCACCTCTTCTGTTTCTCCGGCAGTCTCTTCGCTCTCCAATCGATTGATCATAATGATATCGTTAATCAGACTGTGAAGCCGATCCGCCTCAATGCCGATTCGCTGAAGCAATTCTCGCTGTTGTTCCTCGGACAGAGATACATCCGCACATAAAAGTTCGGCACTGCCTTTGATTGCAGTAATCCTGCTTGAGTTGCCAGTAGCAGTGCAAGTAAACCAATCGCTTTCTTTTTCATGCTGATACATTCTCCTTTTATCTTTTGCTTATTATTTCTGAGTTGAGCATATTGTATCAACTTGTGGTGAGTGCTGCTATCATGGGGAGGTCAAATGTTTGTAAAGTCTTTGTACAGTAGAGGATGATTCGCCGAATGCAATGATGGAAAGTGAAATTCACAAAACGTTTATGTTTTTTGCACAACAATATAGTACAATCGTTGAAGAGACGGGTGAATTTGACTATAATACTTATGGTACGAGACGGAGGTGTATCCCTGTGGCGAAAGTAAAAAGCAAGCTCACAGAAACGAGGGCTATGCGCCTCGAAACGATCCGCCGGGGCGAAGTGCATGGCCGGCTGAAACGCGCCGCCGAAACCGAAGCCGATGAATTGCTTCGCATATTGGAAACAACGCCAGATGGCTTGCATGAAACCTTTGTGGAGGAGTCTCGCGACAGATATGGCAATAACACCGTTACACACGGCACGCGAGTGTCTCTGCCAAAGCGTCTTGCGGCGGCTTTTATCAATCCCTTTACGGCGATCTTGTTTGGGCTTGCAACCGTATCCATTTTTACAGATATCATCTGGGCGGCTCCCGGAGAGGCAAATCCAATTGCCGTTATTACCATCGGGGTGATGGTGCTTCTTTCTGGAACATTGCAGTTCGTGCAGGAGACAAGAAGCGGCCATGCCGCCGAGAACCTGCTCAAGATGATCAAAACCACCACCAATGTGCAGCGTCAGGAGACAGGAAGACAGGAAATCCCACTGGAAGATGTGGTCGTAGGCGATATTATACATCTGGCGGCCGGCGATATGATCCCTGCTGACCTGCGGGTGCTCCAAGCGAAAGACTTATTTATCAGTCAATCGGCATTGACCGGTGAGAGCGCGGCGGTAGAAAAAGTACCGGGCGCAGTACAGAGTGATACTCATGCGCTGACTGAACTGCCTAACCTTGCGTTTATGGGCTCCAATGTCGTCAGCGGGTGTGCTGCGGGTGTGGTGGTCGCCACCGGAGATGATACCATCTTTGGTGAAATGGCGCGGGGTGTCAGCACGAAACCTGTACAAACAAGCTTTGAAAAAGGTATGCACTCTGTGTCGTGGATCTTGATTCGTTTTATGTTGATCATGGTTCCGATTGTGTTATTTGTCAACGGCTTTACCAAAGGAAACTGGATGGAAGCCTCGCTGTTTGCCATGTCGGTAGCCGTGGGGCTGACGCCCGAAATGCTCCCGATGATCATCACCACCTGTCTCGCAAAGGGCGCTGTGGCGATGTCGCAGAAAAAGACGATCATTAAGAACTTAAACTCCATCCAGAACCTCGGCTCGATGGATATACTCTGCACAGACAAAACAGGGACGCTAACGCAGGACAGGGTGGTATTACAGTACCACCTCAACATCCACGGACTGGAGGACGCCCGGGTCTTGCGCCACGCTTTCCTGAATAGTTACTACCAGACAGGGCTGAAAAACCTGATGGATATAGCCATTATCCAAAGAACCCAAGAAGAACAGGGCACGGTGGACGAGCTGCACGGATTAGCTGACCGATATATCAAAGTGGACGAGATCCCATTTGATTTTGAGCGCCGCCGCATGAGTGTTGTGGTATCGAAGGGGAAAACACAGATGATCACAAAAGGCGCGGTCGAAGAAATGCTCTCTGTTTGCAGCTTTGCCGAGTACGAGGGGCGCGTGGAACCGCTGACCGACAACATCCGAACATACATACGCAAAAAAGTGGATGTCTTGAACGAGGACGGAATGCGTGTCATCGCCGTGGCACAAAAGACAAACCCATCCCCCGCAGGCGCGTTCTCCGTGGCCGACGAATCCGACATGGTATTGCTGGGCTATCTGGCATTCCTCGATCCGCCGAAGGAATCTACTGCCGCCGCGATTGCCGCGCTGAAAGAGTACGGCGTTGGCGTAAAAATTCTGACAGGCGACAATGACAAGGTAACGCGCTGTGTCTGTCGTCAGGTCGGACTACCTGTTGACCGTATTTTGCTCGGTTCTGACTTGGACATCATGACAGACGAGGCGCTCGGCAAGGCGGCGGAAGAAGTGAGCGTGTTTGCCAAGCTCTCACCTCAACAAAAAGCGAGAGTGATCACGGCACTGCGACGCAAGGGCCACAGTGTCGGCTATATGGGCGACGGCATCAACGACGCGGCGGCAATGAAATCTTCCGACGTGGGCATCTCGGTCGATACCGCTGTGGACATCGCGAAGGAATCCGCTGATGTGATTCTCTTGGAAAAAGATTTGATGGTGCTGGAACAGGGCATCATTGAGGGACGTAAGATCTACGCCAATATGATCAAATATATTAAAATAACGGTCAGTTCCAATTTCGGTAATATGTTTTCCGTACTCGCGGCCAGTGTGTTTTTGCCGTTTTTGCCCATGTTGCCGATCCATCTGATTCTATTGAATCTGATTTATGACCTGTCCTGTGCGGCAATCCCTTGGGATAATGTGGACAAAGAATTCCTCGCCGTGCCTCGGAAATGGGATGCTTCTTCCGTCAGTAAGTTTATGTTGTGGATCGGGCCGACAAGTTCGGTATTCGATATTACAACATACCTCTTGCTCTACTTCCTCATCGCCCCCGCCGCAGTTGGGGGCCTGATGTTCCATCAGCTCACCGACCCCGCAATGATAGCACTATTCATCGCGGTGTTCCACGCCGGATGGTTCGTAGAATCCATGTGGACGCAGACGCTGGTCATTCATATGATCCGCACGCCGAAAATACCGTTTATACAGAGCCGTGCGTCTGCGCCGCTTACGCTGATCACATTTGTCGGAATCGCAGTGCTGACGGCAATCCCCTTCACCGGCTTCGGTGCGGCGATTGGGCTTGCGCCGCTGCCGCTGGCCTTTTTCCCTTGGCTGGCACTCACAGTTATCTTGTATATGGCGCTGGTAACGGTGTTCAAAGGAGTTTTTGTCAAGCGGTATGAGGAGTTATTATAGGTGCATTGTCTGGGCTTGTGATTTGTGGCTAAATAAATGGCTCCCGAAAAATCCAACACAAAACGGACACTTCGAATATGAGGTCAGGTATCCTATGGGTACGCCCTAAGGGGTTTCTTCAAACCGTGCAGCTGTACAAAGAGCCCAAATCAATGTATACTGTTTTCCTGAGAAGAGGAGTAAGAGCGGCGTATTCAAACAATGTGGGCATCGTCCCCGACAACGGCTGGGATACACCCCGTAGGGCGCGACGACCCCGACGCGCCGATTCGGTGCGTATCCGTTTATGCGGTGCAGATTTGCTGGTGCGGGACACCGAGGGCGGCGTTCTCTACAATATGCGATACATGCAGGGGCGGATTCCATATCCGCCCCTGCCAGATAGAACAGGGTGGATATAGAATCCGCCCCTATGAAGGAGACCTACATCAATGCCAAAGGAAAAACGCGTGATCGCATTGGGCTTTTTTGACGGTGTACACTTAGGACATGCCGCTCTTTTGTTGCGCACTGAAGAACGGGCAGAGGAGCTTGATGCCACGCCCTTTGTCCTCAGCTTTGATA
>Ga0123355_10006415_pt1 | contig 17426 bp, 12 predicted proteins | sample TergutEmb28metaG_3_FD_89872 | JGI IMG/M metagenome (GOLD analysis project Ga0123355, IMG submission 89872) | Embiratermes neotenicus P1 segment gut microbial communities from Petit-Saut dam, French Guiana - Emb289 P1 | ecosystem: Host-associated > Arthropoda: Insects > Digestive system > Gut ...
AGAATTTGGAGAAACGCATTCAAGTGTGCTTGGATGTGAAAGGAGACCAGTTTCAGCATCGATTATGAGCAGGTCCTGTTTTGCATCGCTCCCGGTATGTGTATATAAATTTTCAAGTCATTATCTCAATAACATAATTTTTTATAGACAATAGTTTGGGGCCTCTAGCAAGAGACTCACCCTGTAGATAAAATTATTTGTGCTGCATTTACATGATTAAGAAGTGTTTGTGTGTGTGTGTGTTATGTGTCTCATTACCATCCTGAAATACAAAAATATGTGTGTAGGAGGTTTTTAATAAAATCACATATTATAGCATGTTCGTGAGTGTGGTTGTCAATATTTTACTTACCAAGTGACAGTTGTCATTATGTTACATACCAAGTGGGGTGCTTGGCACATAACATACTGACATCCATTTTCACATGCATCTTTGCTATATAAATTTATCAATGTATTACTGACCTCCTACACACATATATTTTTGTATTTCAGGATAGTGATTTGACGCGTACAACTCATAAACACTCCGTACTCATGTAAATTCAGCACAATAATTTTATCTTTATTTTATATTGTATCATATATTGTGAATCATGTATTCATAACTTAATATTTTATATTTGTACATTGGTTTGGTTGCCTTTGTAATATGTAGTTCATAAAAACACTTTCCTGAGGACAGCAACAGTAGGTGGCTGAAACATGTAGGAGGTTTACAATGATTAAAATGTAATAAATTCTCATATTTTCGTATGCACTTGTTGATTTTAATCTCATAGTGACATATCATTGAATTCAGACCAAGAACATATCAAACATTGTAATAGCCATAGTATCCATATTATTGCATTTATGGCTTCTATTTTATGTACAAGGTGGTTCAAATATGACCGGGACTGATTGCGGCTTGTTTACACACAAATCAGTGCCGGTCATATTTGAACCACCTTGTATTTTGAGGAGGGCAAGACCCACCTGGGGCTGTAGAGCTGATCATGATGATGATTTATATATTTTATATTTTAACACTCTATATGTGAGATTGATGTATTAATATTATATATTCCGTTGTATTGACATCTCCCTTCGGATGGCAGTTATCGCCAAAACGTGGTGGAGAGTTGAGGTATGTGTGTAACATGTATTTTTGTTGTGTGTGTATGTTGGTATATATAAACGATTGCAAGGACACTGCAGTTTAAGATATGCATGATGTATTACAGCTTCAGAGTGAAGTTCGGAAGATTCTCATCTCCCTGGTAGAGGCTTCTGCTCGTATCCTTACGGCATGTCCAGATTCTGATGAGGTGTCTCAAGTTATTCAGGAAAGACTGGATGCTAGAGCAAAGTCTGAACCAGATCTTCAAGCAGTCTCTCTATTAAAGGATATGGGCTTTTCTGAGCATGTGGCTTCCAGAGCCCTGCATCTTAATCGGTAACCTTAACAGGTTGAAATGCACATTTTTTAACAGACCGAGTGGATTGGTGTGCCAGGAAGTGCCTACTTTGAATGTCTACTAGATTATCCTTACTGAGGTAAAAGGTTAAGTTCACCATGTAAGAGGCCATGAAGGCCCAGAGGGGTGTAGAGGTATGGCTGTATTCTTTCTTTAAACTCAGTAGTAGATTGGGGATTTTATGGTAAACCCACGTCCCAGCTGCTTTACCCCTGGGAAAGAGAGTCAGTACCTATTGTATAGGAGGCTGGGTGGGCCCCAGGGGCAGTCTGGATGGGAGCAGAAAATGTTGCCCCTTGTGGGATTTAATATCAGGGCCATGCAGCATGTTGCAAGCTACTAGACTGACTGAGCTGTCTTGGCCTGCACCCTTACTGAGTTATTTGTGGTTTGTATTCCATGTGTTCAGCCAAATGCCAGGATGGTAACATACCTTGATTTGGTTGGGCATGACTGATTCTTTCCATAGTCCCACAGATTCTTTTTTTATCAGTCATGTTACCATTTGGCACTTGTGTAGTTTGAGTTACTGATAGCGTCATATATTATATCACAACATACTGCTGCTGTTTATCTGTGTCCAGTGCTGTGTGTGAACGTTGTAAGAATACTGATTTTACCATGAATAAGATGACACTGCATATAAGGCAACACCTCTCCACATGCCTCAGGTTCCAGGACAAGACAAATACAATACATGTTTAACATTGTATGCATTTATAGGGTGCCACCCCATTCACAGATGTTGAACTGGGAAAGAATTCATGTCCTTTGTGTGGGTGAATGCATTAATTCACTTGTAACATGTGTTACTACTGGATTCTTTACTCCTAAAAGATAGTGTTTAATGGTTTGGTTGATAATGAGGTGGCATTAATATCTGTTACTACTACAAAAAATGGGAGCGTACCTATTTGAGGACATTTGCTGTCATTGTAAGTGTGATGTCACAAATGGTGTCCTGTATTATACTTTCTTTGTGCACAGTGTATAAAATTGATGCATGAAGCACACAACATGACTTTCTGTATTTTGAAGAGATTTCATTTCTGGAGGGTTTCATATTTTTGGTGGATCAAATTTAAAGGTTTCGTGGCAAATGAAAATAGTTAAGTTTTTTAAGCGATCTGTCATATTTGGGCTAATGCCCAATGTGATATTGGAGTTAGCAAGTTGTAGTGCAATTGTGGTACAGCTGATAACACAGGCAGATTTGAATGCCTTTTTGTTGGGTGTTGGCTAATTGCATATGCTGATTTAGAGTTGATTGGACATTCCTCATTATACTCCATGCATGGAACTTTGTGACTGCAAGATAACAAATGGTATCCATCTAAGGTTGAAATGGACTAAACACCATATTTACAGTTACATTAAATGCCCAAAATTTATACACGGAAGTTGCATGTAAAAGACAAAAGTTCTTCTGTCACTGCAGGAATCATGATGGGCGCATAAATGTCCAGAATTTGAACAGATTTCAGGCATGCCCTTGGAGTCCTATTCGTGGATTCATCTCACCAGTTGCAATAGCTTTTACATAAAGTAGAATGGAATCTAAGATTTAAGAAAATCTCAAAGAGTTTTACTTATTCACCAACTGATGCACATGTAAGATGTCTTAAAAAAACAATATTAAAATTTACATGAAAATTTACATTAAAACAGCTCCGACATGTTTCGGTTTTACAGTTACACCATCATCAGGAGTGCATTAATTTGTGCTTACTAAAGTTACAGTTGTTAAAATAGTCCATTACAATACATCAGTGTGTGGATAATATGGTGGTAGTGCCAAACAGTGCAACAAACGGACATCAGTAAGGACCCAATATGTGCATCCACACTACCACCATATTATCCACACACCGATGTGTTTTAATGGACTGTTTTAACAACTGTAACTTTAGTAAGCACAAATTAACCTTTTGGCGCCGGAATTATTTTTTTAAATTTTAGCACACCTTGTATATAAAATGTGAATAAAACAGGAACCAAATACATTCGAATTATGAAACAAATTGCATTTTGAAAAGAAAGAAATGGAGAGTATATACCATGTTTAAAATATTCAGTACCTATATTTGTTCAATAAATATATAAAATGCAACGTTCAGAGGTTAGCGGTGCGGTACGACCACTATAGTGGTTGTTAGGCGTCAAAAGGTTAATGTGCTCCCTGATGACGGTGTAACTGTAACACTGAAACATGTCGGAGCTGTTTTAATGCAAATTTTAATGTAAACATGAGTATTGTTTTTTAAGATAGCTCACTAGTGTATCAGTTGGTGAATATATAAAACTTTGATATTATCAAGATGCACGGTAGGAATGTGAAAGGGGGGGAATTCTCACAGAGTTGTTAGTCCATGAATTTTAAACTGCTTTCCAGCCTGATTCTGGATATCATCATATGACATTTTATACCAGACTGCCTGTGTGTCTGATCTTTGCACATGTTGGCATTGAATCACTTTTTATGTAGTCCCATGGTCATGTCCTTCCATTTTCGGTGATAATTTTGTGTTAGAGGCTCTTCTGTGTTGATCTTCTGTTAGCATCTCGGCAGATTCTAACCTTGCTGTGGCAATTCTGTTAGAGACCCTGCTGTGTTCAGTTGCTGCCATATATTCTGCTGCACTTGCTCTTGCAGTTGCAGTGCTGTCTTATTTTATTCTTAGAAATGTCTGCATGTCTTCAACTGAAGTGAGTTATGTTGAGTAATAATGGTAGTCATTTTCAGTGCTCAGGTGTGACTTCTTCCACAGTACATACAGATAACACGCTTGATAATCCATGATAGCCTTCACACACTACTTCATGGCTTCTTTTATCAGCCATTTCATTATTGTTACTGCAAGCCAAACATTACTGTCATGTGTCAGATTGCTGCCTTCCGCTTCTGCTGTGTTCCGTTATGTGATCAGTGCTCAGCTGTGTCTTGTGCCTCACCATGTATGTTAACAGAGAATGCACCTTTGGTAACAGATTTAAACCCATGTGACTTTTCCTGTGGGGATATTTTTCAAGGATAACCTCACATAGCTGACCAAAGGATGTTTGCAATATGTCCAGAAGCTTCACGTTAGCATGTAGTTGCATCATTGCACTTCCACATGTCATCTCATATGAAACGAGCCTTACTTTTAATGTGATTTTGAATTTTTTTTACACAGTCCACATACTGAAAGATTTTTTTTGTTTTGTGGCAGTGTGTCTACATTCATTCCTCACTTTTTTTTTTGGTAAGTGGTTAACATGGGAGCTGTGCTTGATTGCCTCAGTGCATACTTCATATTGCTTTTTGTAACTGGTTTTCCCATATCCCAGCAATAGTTCTAGTTTGGATTTTCCTTGTTGGGTAGCTTTTCCATGTTTAGCAACTGTAATTAGGTTATCGTGAAGTAACAGCGTATCCCAGGCAGGCTTCCATCTGTTGCAGCAACAGTGGTTATCATGCAACTGCCAACAAAAAGAATTAAAAATGAAGGAATAAAATATAAATTTATTCCCACAGTGTTTAAGTGCTTTTATAACTTGCTATTCTTTGTTAAAGTAAGAAGTAAGCTGGTGGGTTTACCATGCTGACTCTTTGTATCGTTCTGTTTTAAATTTTGAAAGTGTTAATCAGTTTTCACAAAACTTGGTGTGGACACTATGCCATTAGAGGCCACTCCAGCACCACATATTTGAATGTTCTACAGTCAGTAGTACCACCATGATGGACACACAGACATGTGAGGCTGGACTGCCACTAGCACCACATATTGTAGGGTGCTGGAAAAATATGCTACTTTTATTAAGGTAACATTTTTTGTAGGTTGTAATATAACAAAATGGGGGCAAAATGAAATCTTTCTCAGCTTCCAGAATGAAGGCTGTAACTAATGAGCAATATACCCATGCATGTTAAATTGTGTATGGAGTTAAGACTGTGAAAATAACTACCCAGTATGGATGAAATGTTGTTTGTAAGTCACACTTTCACCTTAGAAGGAAGTCACACTGTCACCATTAGAAGGAATTCGCACTGTCACAAATTAGAAGGAAGTCACACTGTCACCATTATTCCAATGGAGGTTATACTTGACACATTTAGTGTAGACAGAATACTTTCATTTTCACTGAGTGAATAAGCACTGTCTGTTGTGTAGTACAATGACGATGTTTTTGCCCTAATTTCATTACACTACACCCAACACGTTTCAAAACCATAAATTTTCTCATCAGGAACTTTCTTTGGTTTCTATAGAGATTTATTTTTTAAAACTTTATCAATGACACGTGGTAATTAATCCTTATTTTGTGTTGCTTTTGAAGTGTTTTAGTGCAAGTATATACTGCAACTTGTACTAAAATTTTGCAAAAGTAACATAAAATAATGGGCAGCTAGCATATGCTGCTGATGAAGCTGTAGAAGGATGTCAGTAGAAACCTAGGGATGCTTCTGATGATTGACCAAATGGTTTGAAATATGTTGGGCAAAGGGTAACAAAACTACAGTGGCAGTACAGTGGTTGTATTAGATGTTGAACAGGGCTTGTGTTACATTAGTTCCTCAAAAAAAAAGTAATGAAATAACTTCTTATAATAAAACCAACGAGATGCACTAATTCCTCAAATTTATTTTTGAAACAGAACTCTACATGTTTCGGACAGTTTCTCTGTCCATTATCATGAGTCCAGCACTGTACACACAGCCATAGGTATATGTCATACAGGTTATGCTGACTGCTTGCTGGCAGGATCAGGATGGAAACGTTATGATGACTGCTTGCTAGCAGGATCAGGTTCCATCCTGATCTCACTAGCAAGCAGTCAGCATAACCTGTATGACATATACCTATGGCTGTGTGTACAGTGCTGGACTCATGATAATGGACAGAGAAACTATTCGAAACATGTAGAGTTCTATTCCAAAAATAAATTTGAGAAATTGGTGCATCTCATTCGTTTTATAATAAGAATATACCACAATGCATGGTCCTCTGAATGTCAGAATATCAAAATAATGAAATAACAGTAATGATAATGGAGTAGAAATGTCTGCAGTAGAAATACCTGCTTTCTGAGAACTGCTTACAGCTGCTTATTTAATAATATTTGCTAATTTACATTCATTACTGTTCTCAGAAATAATCCCAATCAGGCACTGGAGTGGCTTCTTGAAAAACGTGTGGAGGAGGAATCGGAAGATGCAGTGGACTTGAAACAGGAAGCTGAAGAGGCCGTTGCATCTGGTAAGATGAAATTTGATGTTCTCACTGCAGCAACTGTGAACGTTACAGTTGTGTCGGTTATGATATCCTGTGGTATGGAAGAAGCTACTGTTATGGAAGAATATACTGCCTTCATTCCATCTCAGGATAGGGACATGTGGCAGGCACTTGTAAACTTTAGGGTTCCACAAAATGTGGGGAATTTCTTAACTAGCTGAGGACCTGTTTGCTTCTCAAGAAGGACTCTGCCATCTGGAGAACGTAGGTATACTGCCTTTATCTCAGAAGCTGGAAACAGTACATTTCTCCAAAATAGTTAATAAATTCGTGCATGATCGTGGGGCACCACATCCAAGGACATGGTATTATGGTAAACAAGTTTGTTATGATGTCATCAGTTTGATGTAACACCGCTTACTGAGGTGCTGTCAGAAGAGATGTATCTTAAGTTGTGAAAGAGTTGATTTTTTCTTATCTTCTCTTCAGAGTGAATCATTGTTTTTTGTTGTATGGAGGGCATCACATGGATACACAGTGTTATTTATGTAGTTGGTTGTCACACGACCTTGGTGGCATTGAAGGTTAGGGGATGTGCAAGGTTTTAAAGAAGTAAGACATGCGTTCTGAACTGCAGCATAATTTGGAGAAATCATTGGAGCATTAAGTTTTCTAAAGTATATTTTAGCAAATTCTGTGGAAGGATTTACATAAAGAATGTATACTACATTCTGCAAGGAATTAGATAAATTTGTGGACACCGTGTTAGTAAGTGATAGGGAAAGGTGATGCTGGATTGCCTTCAAAAGAATTTGGAAATTATGCTGTATCAGCTGGCAAAAGGGACTTTTAATCACCAAATACTCGAGTCTTTGTACCTGTATTTTAATTTGGGGTAACAGTTTATTGTTCAGATAGAGTATTTTAAATCTTCCAGTTCTGCAATGCTGGGACAATATTTTAACTTTGAGAGAATGATATTAGTATGAAACAAGATAGTAAGTATGTGTGCAGTGTAACATTGAGGTGCATTTGGATCTGTGTGTGTGTATATATTATTTGTGCATGCTTATATGTATGTGTGCCTAGTTGCATGTATGTACATTGTACATATAATTATATTTGTATATATGTATAATGTATTACAGTAACATTTCTTTAATTTGGATATTGTTATTCTGGCAGTGCTGATAGTTTGGCACTTTAGGAAAATATAGTCCAAGACCAGAAGTCCTGCTGTCTGTAACTTCTGGTGCTGGTGCTGATTCCGTGTGTGACTTTGTCTTGTGTTATCCGGACCCTGCTGAGCCTGTAAAGCTGTTGTAAGGGCTTCAGAAATTCCAGTTGTGACTAAACAAGCTAATGCTAACAAGAGAAAGCACAGAAATTTAAGAGTTCCTTGGAAGTATTAAGGAGGCTTGGAAGTGGTAAGCAGAAGTGTGGTTATGGCTTCATATGGCAACGGATTGTCAAATGTCTTATGTGATGAAGGAAGAGGACTGATTACGATCGATTATGGCATCAAGTGGAAATGTGAATGGCCTTTTCAAGCAACAGACACTGATGCACCCTAGAGTATCGCAGCTGGGACAAGGTATTGTTTCAGCAGTTTGCAGCAGTGCGTTCCACAGGATAATCCATGTTTGGGACTACGAAAATTGAAAAAGGTGAGTCTTTTTTTGATGAAATGAAAGTAACTTGACAAATGCACATTCTCAGTGGGCTTAATGTGAAATTTTAAAGTATCAGCAGCTGAAGGAGGTACCCAGATGGAATAACGCTATGGTTGGTTGTGCAGCCTAAGTGTAGAGGAGTAATGAAAACTTACCTTTAAGAACTTTGGTATAGGTTCTGTCTGACAATCTGGAATATTTGATGATGATGATGATATATGTTATTAGGGTCATATATTTTTTACAGAACTCTTTACATATATGTTTATATTGTTTTTGCAAAAATTTGTCAGGCATACTTAACATTGGAGTTTAAACCCATCTAAATATTTTGTTATTTCTGACATAAAAACAATATTTTGTACATAGTTTGTGGGCATATTTATAATTTGTGTACGTGCCGTATTTCATGTTTGTAAATGTAAGCAATAAATCTTAAATATTTCAATTGTATTGGAATATGGTATCATGATGCAAAGTTTATATAATTGATTATTATGTCATAACACATTACAGTCTACCATATTTGGTACCATGCTATTACATAGTTATAATAAAGTGGACAGTAGTAAGTGTTAAATATTTCGATTGTATGTAATTTTTTTACCTTAATTGTTGCCAGCATGCACAATGCATCCTTACCTGAAAGGTCCAACCTGTCGCAAGCAATAAGTATTAAATGTTATTCAGCATATTAATTTTTGTCGTAAATAACTGACATTCAGATTATATCTCTTTGTGCCATTTTATGTTATAATGGTATTATTTTTTGAAAGAAAAACTTTTTTTAGACAAAACGTATGTTTTGCTTTTCTCTACAACTTTCATATGCAAATTCTCCATTACGTGAATTCAGTAAGACTGTTCATAAACATGCTAGGTCTTCATGTAAAGTGACTGCTATTTTGTCTGATTTTAATCAAGCATGACTATTCCTTAAAGTCACCAGTATAAAATTTCACACAAGATGTCCAGTGGGAGCATTGTTGTTCCATGCAGATGGACTGACAAATGAAGAGACATGGTGAAGTTAATAGTCACTTTTTGCAGCTTTGCAGTTGTGTCTAAAAATGAGTGCTTAGCTAGTGAGATTGCAGATTTGTTACTGAATAATGTGATGCACCTATGATGAAGATTCATGGTGTAGAGGCTGAAGATTCTGTTGAATAGTCACAGCATAAAATAAATGAAGAAGTCAATGAATCTTTGTTGGGCTAGTAGCCGCATCAGGTGGTAGAATGGTCAATAAACCGCTGTTCTACCACCTGATATGGCTGCTAGCCCGAGAAAGATGTATTGGTTTCACTCGCCATGAAAGTTCTAGATTATAAACCTGAGAAATGATGAAGCAAGCATGTTTGAATATTCTTTATGACCACATGGTGTCTTTTATATGCTGAAGGTTTTTGTTTGTATTGTTTTTTATTCTGTATGTGTTACTGTTTAACAGGATTTAGTCACGCTTGGATTTCACATTTATTGAATACACACTCTCTTTGATTCTATTTACATTGTTATCCATCCACCAGAACTTTCTTCTTTCTACATATATTCTATCTACCCATTTCCTAATTATACATTCAAACTGAGCAGAAATTGGTGTGGTGCTGTGATTTGAATTAATTTAAACTAGAAATTAGAAGAAAGAAACATTTTTCCAGTTATAATTTTGTGCCTCCTCTCTTGGCTTGGTGTCATGTCCATCTGTTGTCTTCAGTGAAGTGACCCAGCCATGCTCATGACAGTGGTCCATTCCTACCACTTGGTGAAGAGGTGCTGGTGGTAGCCAAGCCAGGTCACAGCACTGTATCCAATGTGTGATGTGGAGAAATGTCCACTGTGTGGATTGTTTGGATAAAATGAGTACTTAGTCATTGCCCACAGTAATAGTGAAACAAAATGTATAGAGTTCAGCAGAAAGTGAAGAAGCAGTGACTGACTTTAATGGACATGTGGAAAATCTGTACATTTTTAATGCAGCACATTGAACTAGATTACACATTTAATGTTGCACATTGTTAATTGGTATATTTTATGCTTCATATGTTTTGATTTCGTTGAGTTTACACTTTCCTTCATGTTACATTCATTTACAGTTGCCCCTTCTTATTGTAAAATTCAAGTTTCACTGCATCTTAATCTATGATACTGTGGTGTAAAGTTTCAGGTACCACAGACCATAAGAAAATCAGGTCACCATCACTCATACGGTTAGTAGCTACATTATTGGATTCACTCCGGACATCACATCGACGAGACTTTAAGCCTGACATGAAAGCGTTATTAAACCTTATGGACATGGGCTACACAGAGGAGGACGCTTGTGATGCTCTCTGTGTTACGGGAAACAACCAGTCTGCTGCAGTTAGTATTGTCTCGTGTTTATGTTCATCATCCAACCTATATACGTTTTACTTATGCTATTAACATTTCCATAAATGTGTTTCTTATAACTTAATCATATTTTTGCATTTTTAATTGATACTTCTGTACCAAACATCCCAGATGATCATAATCTTTATATTGACCATGATGTGAACCACAAATGAAACATTGTTTTTATATCCTACAGATATTATAACAGTTTAAAACTTTTTTTATGGGGGGGGGGAGCGGTGGAACTATTATGATTAACAGAATATTGTGATGGGTTTATTTTGCAGTGTGAATGGTTGCTTGGGGATCGGCGTCCAAGTCTGGAAGATACGGACACTGGGCTTGACCCAGAAGGACCCATGTATAATGCCATAATGTCAAACCCAGCAATACGGCTTAGTCTGTCCAGCCCAAAGATGCTTCTAGGTGTGTTTATGCAAGATAAATGTAAAAATCTTGGAAGAGTTTCATGTTTTTGTGTTGTGTTGTCAGAGGCACCAACCAGGTTGGTATAGCAAGGGTAACATTTTACGCTGGTGTGCTGGTGATTAATCTCAGCTGGGACACTGGCTGTCATGACAGGAATTTCATGATTTTCCCATTCCGTGTAGTGCCTTGCTCAGGACATGACCTTTTCCATCTGAATCCTATGTACTTTTTCATCTTACAGCATTGTCAAATAAACCACAAAATAATCACTGAGGCCAAGAGTCAGTTGAAATAAGTTATGGAACCCATGTTCCAGACTTTTTAATTCATTTGTTAGTCCAGTTACACAAGCGTATGTTCATTGTACGGCAAACCCTTGCTATTCTCGAGCTTATATTCTTGAAAATCTGTCAGTGGTAGAATTACAGTGCATCTGTTTAAGGCCTTATTGGAGAAACTGGGATAGGAGGACCAGAGAACTCAGAACGTGATAGTATGTAAGTTAATGGTTAATAAACATGAAGATATTTGTGCTGGTGTGTATTGGAATGGTGCTGTTATTCCTGGCTGAAAACTGTGATGGTGAATGTACAATGTGTAGTGCATGACAGAGGGGGAACGGAAGACTTGTTAAAAAAAATAGGTGATCTTTGATTGGTTTGCCTCCTCCTGCATATCCCTATGCTTCTCCTTGTATGGTTCAATGGCATCTTCTACATCAGTCATAAATTTGAGGCACCTTCCTACAAAATAGTCAGCCTTAAAGGAAGTCCGTATTTACTAAATGCAAGATGAGGTTCTTTCCTTAAATTTGGCACTTAAACGTGTGAGGTCATCTTAAACTTGTGTATGAAGCGTTGAACCGGACCGCACTAAACTGAATTGCTCTGAACCAGACCATGCAGAGCCAAACCAAGGCCTGTAATGCCAAATTATCATGTGAGTTCTGTGCTCTTCTGAGCTATAGGTAGAATCGAGTGGTAATTCCTTAAGTATGTTTCAGGACAACCTGTCGGTCCCATCTTCAAGAGTCAGGCAATCCAAAATAGAGAACAGAACACAACTGAATTTAACTGACACATCTCGTTTTTTGGGACTTGTCCATCATCTGATTTTTTAAATAAGGGTGATGTTTCGGAAGCTGGCTCTTTTTCTGTTTTCGGGCAGAGAAGCACTTAACCTGGCGGATGCTTGAGATTGATCTATTCTGAATCATTGGGCATGATACAGGCAGTAACTTTTTAAGATATGCACCTTAGAACAGATCTAGTCCAAGGGTAGTAGGAAGGAAATGACTACTGAAAAATTAAAAATTAACTACAAGGCTCAAAAATAAAACTAGGACCAATCAACAACTTAAAACCATCAAAAAAGCCACAAACTCAGTGTGATTAGACTACTCTCAAATCCAGAACGTGTATTTAAATTCTGAACACCATCTGTGGAGAAAACTGTGAATCTTCATGGTTTCAAGAAATTTATAAACCAAGGAATGTAAATGTATTATTTAGTCAATATGGATCAAAATGGCATGGCAGTGCATCTCACCAGAAGTGACTGGTTTTACAAAGTGCAGTATATTCCACGCAGTGGATGGGACTGATGATGATATGTTGTGGAATGACTCTGAAGGGAATGGGGATATAAGGAGTGAGTGTGAGGAAGATGAAGGCACTGATTGCAAAGTTGGGAACAGTGACACTGATTGGTAAAGGTACATAGAATCTGACATGCTTTGTGTATTAAGTGTATGAAATTAATAGTAAAATATCTTATTTAGTAGACTCATTTTTGGAAGGTTGTCTTAGATTAGATGAATGCATTTTTTCTTGGCAGGTGTCTTTTTTTGGGGGGGGGTGTTCGTCTTAGATTAGAGTTATCTTGCATTGAAGTAAATACGGTAAATGGTTGACTGAGTTGTCTGCCATTGGGATGCTTTTCTTTAGAACACTGGTAGCCTCTCCGTGACAGTTAGGATCTAATGGTTCACAGAGCACTGTTAGCTGTTCGAAGCCCACTTCAGTTAATTCAGCAGCGTGAAAGTCAAAAGTTTCATAGACACTAACCTGTTCCAAATCTGGGAATCTCTCCTAAACTTCATCGGCTGACATGAGGATAGTCCTTATTTTGCTTTGCTGATTGGAAATTCCCTGGAAGTCACTAATTACCTCAGGTGTAAACTTCTTCCAGCATTCATTAGAATTGTGAACTTTAATTCTTCCATGGACCTCTCTATGCTTGCTATGGAATCAGCTACGTCATATGATTTCCAGCATTCACTGACATGTACAAAGGTCTTTTCGTCACTTGCATCCAAGATACTGTGAAGCGTATTTGGAGTCTCATTGCTCTTGAACATCATGGCGATTCCTTGATCAGGTGGTTGCAGGAGCATGGTGGTGTTCTGAGGCAGATACTCTTTTGTGCATATTTTGATATGTGAGACAAGGATCCCGTGGTTGCCCTGGGGCATTATCAAGGACATGGAGGACCACGAATGTTACATTCTTGGATCCCAGATGCTGTTCAGCCTCATAACAAATCAGTAGTTTAACCCCTTAAACGATAACTGTTTCATTACCCAAGCCTTCCTGTTGGACCTCCAAAACACTGATAAATGGCTTCTGTTCTTGCTCTTTAGGGCCTGATGACTTAAGAAATGCTAAGGTTTATCATACAATATCCTGATGTATTACAACAGAAGGGATGGGTGAGAGACTTCAGAACTGAGAGAAGTCATTTCGTTCTGGGTTGTAAATATATGCGTTACAATTGTCTCCCAAAACAGGCCTATAAGCATCAGTGTTGAAGTCTTTCTCATAGACTGTCTTTATGAAATGCTCTGGGTACTTTTGTGCCAGCCACATGATAAGCACATGCCTATGCCTCTGTTCTCTGTATGGCTATCTGCTTATTAAGGTTTTTAAACCTGCCTTTACTCTCATTGATATTAATCTACTCATTACCAGACTTCGTGTAGTTGCCCTCACAACAGTTCCACTGACGACAACCCTTCCTGTGTCTTATCTGCCAGTCTTTTCACCTTTTCGGGCAAGCAGTATGATGACTCACACAAGAACCTATTGCTCCTGATATAACAATGGCCTCAGTGTGTCCCTTGACCTTGTATTCACTTTCCCTGATGAACTGTCCATCCATTGGCACTGTAGTGGCATCCACTGCAGCATTGCTCATTGCTTTTTCTAATGCATTCAACATGTCTGCTCTCTCTAACAGAGGCATCACTTCCCTTTCTTCCACCACTACATAGGATCATTATCAGCACATGCATAAGCATTGCTAGACATAATTAATACATGAAGACAACAATCATTTCTGAAAATTTTGAAGAATACAGGTGAAATACATTATGTAGAGCATGATATTCAGTTAGGGACTGAGTGGTACAGGCAGGCAGATGCATCCTCCTGTATCTTACTATGCATGCACAATTGTGAATCAGGGAAGGTCCTACCCCACAGTGCATGAGGGTTGCCACAATAATTGTTCCATGAAATAAAAGGAAACCACAATGCACAAACCTGTGAATGAGATGGTTCTGTTGAACTGATTGTTTTCATTGTCAGATCTGTAATATATTCTTCATTTCAAACTTTCACCGTGTTCTGAATGTTGTGTGCTTTCTTCTGGGTATTTCCCCGGTGTCTGAATTTTATATGCCGACGTTTTGGAACACTGTCTGTTCCATCTTCATACCTACCTGCCTATGAAGATGGAACAGACACTGTTCCGAAACATCGGCATGTAAAATTCAGGCGCTGGGGAATTACCGAGAAGAAATCATACAACAGATCAGTGTACTGTATTGGAAATAATTTGAGTGTTCATTTAATGAAGCACTGCTTATTTGTTTGTTTGTTTGTTAGCACTGTCACTTCAGAAAATTTCACTTGTGTCTTGTCAGGACATTAGGTTAGCTATGCTAATTTGCATAACCATGTGATAGTGTTCCTGTCAATGCTGGAGAGCCCTAGGAGTGCCAACATGTGGTACATTGACCCAGATGCAGCACCTGTACTAAGCCAGATTTTCAAGACGCACCATGCAGAGAGGCACACTTCTCAGATGAAGAGCAGCGTGGAGCAGCAGCAAGTACAGTCCGCTAGGAGATCTGAGGTTGGCATTTGCTGGCCAGGCTCTGAAATTTAAAGCGATCTTGTACAACATGATTTGAAGACGTTGAAGATTGAAGTAGTACAGAGTGTCCTAAAAGTCATTGTACCAAAATGATATTTATGTGCCAGGGAAACACTCCTCTGCATGCAACCAGCCACCAGCAGAGAGTGGCAGTGAGGAGCTGAAGCAGATCGTCCCAAATTGTTGTCCACATTGTTTAGTAAACTTTTCCACTCTCCTAAGTACTGATCTGCAAGATGCTGCACAAAGAACTTTGTCTGCTTTGTATGTTCCATGTGCTGTGCCTTAATAAGATGTATAACATTTTTAAAAAGACCAACAAAATGCACTTCATTGTATGAATATAATTTTATTACATAGTAGTCACAGACATGTTCTGTCCACTTGTGTGGCCATCAGGGTGGCAAGAACAAGAATAGTTACAATTATAATGTGTCCACATATTGTAATTGTATTCTTGTGTTTAACACCCAGAAGAAGGCCACATGAGTGGCCAAAACATGTCTGTGGTTACTAGATAATAAAAGTATATTTATACGCTCAAGTATATTTCGTTGTTCTTAAAAATCTCATACATTCTTTGTCTGCATTTAATCTCAATGGAGTGACATTTTGGACACCTAGTATATATTTTTTTGCTCAGCAAGTCAATCCTAAATTTTAAATATTTTAAAGATTACAGTTACCTATTACATAACAAATACTGTAATAATAAAATCTTCTGTTTGCTGAATTCTGTGTACTGCAGCCATTCACAGATGGAGTTACAAGTATGATGCAAGGAAGATACACCTTGTTATGTAAGAACTTGTTCTTAGTTTATACAATTAAATTTTGTTTCTTGAAAGCGATTCTATCCTTGTAGTCATTCATTCAACAAATAACCTAGTGCATCATCAGAAGGGGGTTAAAATTTACTGAAATTGTGTGAGCAACTGAGCCTGCACTATGCCCAGTCCAAAGCAAACAAGTTACAGTTGAAAACACACACTTGAATACAACAATGTAACAAAAAATATGTAAATGTAATGTTCCAGTTACATAAGCCAAAAGAATGATGCTTCATGACTTCACATATTCAACAAATTAACTTCACTTTAGCTGGTTCCATTTGACCGACTGGGCAGTGTCTTTGAAGCTGTATGTCAGCCTTCCAGTTACCAAAACAGTGACCTTGTAAATACAAAAGTAAATGAACAGCATGCCCGCCATCTTTCCTGCCATACCAAGAAGCCTTTCTGCCCCTCTTTAACACCACAACTCTGTCTCCAAGGCTGATCTTAATGTGAGTTACTCCAGGGTTAAATGTTTAATAAGCCCACAAAATAATAGCACCCTCAACTAAACAGACCAACTCAGAAACCATTTACTTACCAGTATGTTGTAACCTTTTGGAGAAATTGCATCAGGAGGCAGGCAGAGTCCTACTTGTCTGGAAGGCGATTTGTTTGAGAGGGGTGAATTACTGGTAATCACAGATTCACCACATATCAGAACTCCCATGTTGTCTTTTACTGCTGGTGTCATATATTATAATAATAATAATAATAATATTTATTTAGTGCAATTGGGGTGTCACCTGGTGGCTGTGGTTATTTTACATGTGAACAAAACATGAAATTGCTTACTACTAAATTTAAGTCGGGAGGGCTACATGAGAAGCATGTAGTGGCAACTTGGAATCTTGGGAACCATCTCAGCATTTGCTTTTGGGCACAGGGGAACCAAGAAAAACCTGTGTTGAGATGGCCGGTCGCAGGACCTTCCGAGTATTGACCTGTAGCCAGCAGTCCGGCATTTAAAGTAAAGTAAAGTAAAGTTAAAAAAAAAAAAACATAGTACAACAAATACTCATAAGATAGCAACACACACAAGTCAACTGCAACAATACACATGGTCAACCAACAACAGTTACCCAAAAGACAACTTAAAACTAGGAACAAAACACCCAAGACAAGTTAGAATACAACATGTACAAAAGGTAAAAACACCCAAGCAAGAGAGTCCTGTGTACAGTTTTTTGTAATTGTTTTTTTTTACAATAATTAATTCACTCACGCTTTCACCCCAGTCTTTCACTTCTCATCACTTACTACTCCTATAAACCTTTTCCA
>Ga0123355_10006416_pt1 | contig 17425 bp, 11 predicted proteins | sample TergutEmb28metaG_3_FD_89872 | JGI IMG/M metagenome (GOLD analysis project Ga0123355, IMG submission 89872) | Embiratermes neotenicus P1 segment gut microbial communities from Petit-Saut dam, French Guiana - Emb289 P1 | ecosystem: Host-associated > Arthropoda: Insects > Digestive system > Gut ...
CAGCTCGGCAACGAAAATCTCAGTTTCTTTAGATGCGGTGCCGTTTCCTATGGCGATAACGCTGACATTATGTTTGCTAATCAGCTTTTTTAAAACGGCCGTGGCTTCGGCAATTCTGGGCTGTGGTGGTGTTGGGTAAACAACTGTTGTGTCCAGAACAAGCCCGGTTTCGTCAATAACGGCGCATTTGCATCCTGTGCGATATGCCGGGTCAAGTGCAAGGATTACGTGCGCGCGGATTGGTGGTTGCATGAGCAGTTGTTTGAGATTGGAAGCAAACATCTTTATGGCCTGTTCTTGGGCAGCGTCAGAAAGGTTTGTGCGCAGTTCTCGCTCCAGAGATGGGAATAGAAGTCTATTCCATGAATCTTCAATTGCTTTTGCAACATAGTCGGTGCAAGGGGAGTCGTAGGGAGGTATGAGGATTGTGTCATCCATGATTTTTAAAGCGGCATCAACCGGAGCCAGCAGAGTGACTTTCAGTGCTTCTTCTTTTTCTCCGCGGTTGATGGCAAGCACGCGATGATGTGCAAGCTTCTTCACCGGCTCTTCAAAATCATAATACATTTCATAAACAGGGTTGCCTTCTTTGTTTTTTTCGCATTTTAAGACGGCATCGCGGAGCAGTAGTGGGCGAAGCTTTATACGCAGTGAAGCATCGTCCGAAAAGTCTTCAGCCAGGATGTCGCAAGCTCCGTTGAGGCAGCTTTCGGCATCGGGGATGCCTTTTTCTTCGTCAATGTAAGAGACGGCCTCTTCAAGTGGGTCTTTGCAGCTTCGCTCTTGTGCCAAAAGCCACACGGCGAGCGGTTCTAAGCCTTGTTCTCGTGCGACCGTGGCACGCGTGCGACGTTTTTGCTTATATGGGCGGTAAATATCTTCAAGTGCGGAAAGGGTTTGTGCGGCAGCTATAGCCGCAATGAGTTCTTCGGTCAATTTGTCTTGTGACTCAATTGAATCGGTGACTTCCTGTTTACGCTTGTCAAGATTGCGCAGGTATTGCAGTCGGTCAGCAAGCTCGCGCAGCTTTTGGTCATCCATTGCGCCATGCAGCTCTTTGCGATATCGGGCGATAAAGGGAATGGTATTGCCTTCGTCAATCAGTGAAATAACATTTTTTATATGTTCAGGCCTTGCACTGAATTCTTTAGCCAGAATACTTTCATAAGTAACAGTCAAAATAAAATCCTCCGTGGTGATATATTTTTAGCGAATTCTCCGAATCTGCGCCCCGAAAGGAATCAGTGACAATTGCGCCATCTTAAAATGCTGTATTCCAAACGGAATACCGATGATCGTAACACAAAATATCAATGCAAAAGCCAAATGAGAAACCGCCAACACGATCCCGCATACAATAATCCAAATGATATTACCAAGCGCACCCATAACACCAAAACCACCCACAATGACCTCGCGCCCGAACGGCCACAGCACAAAACCGGCGATTTTCATGCACTGCGTTCCGAATGGAATACCAATTATAGTGACGCACAAAAGAAGCCCTATCACAAACCACAACAACGCCTCAACAATTCCACCGAATATCAGCCAAAGTACATTACCGATAAATCTCATAGTTTCATTTTTCCTCATATTCATTCATGCTAATCAAGTATCGAGGCTGATGAGCGTTCGACATGCACCATATGATGCAGTTATATTACCCCAAGTAACCTGGAAAATATCGCCGCAACCTCAGCCCTTGTCACCGTAGCTTGCGGATCAAAACGCCCATCAGGACGCCCGGATATGATACCGGCAGACCGAATTGACCGCACCGAATCCCGCGCCCAATCGGAAATGTTTGCCTCATCGGAGAACACGACAGCCGGTCCGGCCGGAAGTATATAGCCTTTATACTCAATATAATTGACGAGCATAACAGCCACCTGCTCACGCGTTACAGGAGTGTTTGGCTCAAAATTATTATTCCCGACACCGCTGACGATCCCGCTGTGTGCAGCCCAGCCAACAGCGGCAGAAAACCACGAATTGGGCGGAACATCGTTAAAATCAGCCGTATGAAAACCAATACTGCCTTCCATATTTGCTAAGACCTGAGTAAACATCGCGCGAGTCATATCACCATGCGGGTCGAAGCGGCCGTCAGCCAGCCCAACCAGTAATCCTTGTGATGTAACAGTTCCTACATACCCGGCATACCAAGCCTCGCGCGACACATCGGCAAACATTGCGGAAACAGTGTCGGTAAATATAGCACGAATTTCCACAGAGCCGGTTTGCGGCACGGTAAAGGTGACAAAGCCATCACCCCATGTGAGAAATGGCGTAAGCGTTACATTGCCCGAAATTACTTCCCATCGATCAAACGTGAATCCGTAATTTGCAAATGCCTGAATCAGTACATATGTATTTGGTTCCAAGTAATATGGGTAACGGAAGATAGGGCTCACACTTTCTCCATCTAAAATGGAAAGGAAAGTATACCCCCATGCAAGATTGTTTGGACTCATGGAAACATTTATTGGATTAGCCATTTCACGGAATATGGCTCGAATCTCTACGGATTCGGCCGGTTGTGTGACGAAAGTGACCGCAGTCCAACCCCATGCAGGAAGTGGCGTAAGCGTTACATTGCCCGAAACGACCTCCCACCGTTCAAATACGAATCCGGGATTTGCAGATGCGTAAAGTGCCACCTGTGTGTCAGGCTCTAATTGATAATGAGGAAGCACATGATGCCCTACATTATCTCCATCCACGACAGAGAGGTAGGCGCGTCCCCAATCCGAGTTGTTTGCGCTCACAGACACAGTTATGGGATCAATCATTTCCCGAAAGATAGCTCGAACTTCTACCGGCCCTGTCTGCGGTACGATAAAGGACTCACTATGCCATTCGGATTCCCTAATAATTGATACATTGCCAGAAACTACTTCCCATCGCTCGAACACAAATCCGGGATTTGGAAATGCCATGAGCCGCACAGATGCACCCGGCTCTAATTGAGAAATAGACAGCAGATGAAAGCTTGCGTTTCCATCAGAGACTGAAGCGTTGGCCTCTCCCCAAACCGGATTATTTGCGCTCACGGACACATTTATAGGATTAACCATCTCCCGAAATATGGTGCGAATCTCCACAGGGCCGGATTGTGGCACAATAAAATTTGCACGCCCTCTACCCCACGCAGCATCGGGAGTGATCGTTACATTACCGGAGGTAACAATCCACTCGACGAACACCAATCCACTTGCAGGATCAAGGAGAGGTGAGTGGAGGGTCACGGTCATACCGGATTCCATCCAAAAAGGCTGATCTGCTCCGAAAGTGGCAATGCTAGCAGACGACTCAGTCCAAACACGCCCATAGGCATGATTAGAGCTTATATTTATTCTGACAGGATTGACCATCGGGCGAAATACTGCCTGAACTTCTACATTACCGGTTTGTGGTATTGTAAATTGCACAGCATATGAATAGATGTCTGCGATGACCGGACTTCCGGAAACTACACGCCAATAATCAAACGCAAATCCACTATGTGCTGTTGCATCCAGAAAAGCTGTGCCTTCCCACACCTGTACATGGGTGGTACCCCATGTAGTATTGTTTGAAGTTGCAGTTACGCGCGCCTGAGCAGATACCATAAGTGAAGCCGGTGCAATCAGCACCAAAAGTATAAGCGTGAGAACGATAAGTCTTTTTGTGATTTTCATAACAAGTAACCCTCCCAATGCATATTAATTGCCAACCACCTAATATTTTCTCTTGAATTATTTGATAATGCGTTACATTAGCAAAAGAATTATACAAAGTGACAACGAAGAATGCAAGATAAGTTTGCGAGTAAACCGCAGACCTTTGCACTTTGAATTTTTGAAAAAATGAAGTATAATAGCAGACGATGGAATGAAACTCAGCAAAGGTTGTGACAACAAAATGGCATTTGTGCACCTGCACGTACACAGTGAATATAGCCTACTTGATGGCGCTTGCCGCATCCGAGACCTCGTAGCGCAAGCAAAAAAACTAGGCCAAACCAGCGTGGCGATAACGGATCACGGCGTGATGTACGGCGCCGTTAACTTTTACAAAGAAGCAAAAAGCGCAGACATCAAGCCAATCATAGGCTGCGAAGTCTACGTCGCCAAGCGCACCAGATTTGACATGGAATATGACCTCGATTCGGAGCGCCACCACTTGGTCTTGCTCTGCAAAGACGAGATCGGATACAAGAACCTCTGCCGCCTTGTCAGCGCATCATTTACCGAAGGCTTTTATATAAAACCCAGAGTGGACATGGACTTACTCAAAGCGCATAGCGCAGGACTCATCGCCCTTTCCGCCTGCATATCGGGAGAAATACCCAAGCTGATCTTAGCCGGAAGATACAATGAAGCAAAAGCAAAAGCGCTGGAACTATCAGAGATTTTCGGAAAAGACAACTTCTACCTCGAAATGCAAAACCACGGACTTGACGGCCAGCCCGAAATAAACGACGGACTGAGAAAAATCCATCGCGAAACCGGCATTGCGCTAGTTGTAACCAATGACACACACTATATAGACCGTGACGGCGCAGAAATTCAAGACGTTCTGATGTGCATACAAACCGGAAAAACCGTAAACGATACAGACAGAATGCGCTTTGAATCCAAAGAACTATACCTAAAATCCGAAGCAGAAATGCAAGTGCTTTTTCCCAATGAGCAAGAAGCCATTGACTGCACTGCGAAAATAGCGGATATGTGCAACCTTGACTTCGACTTCGGAACACACCACCTGCCGGAATTTACGCTCCCGGAAGGCGCACACAGCCCGGTAGCATATTTAAAAAAGTTATGTACGGCAGGATTTGAGCAACACTATGCCCCCGATGTGCACGACGTGCAGGACATCGCAGTGCGGCTTGATTACGAACTTGCGATGATCGCCGACATGGGATTTACAGAATATTTCCTCATCGTAGCCGACTTTATCGCATATGCCAAGAGCAAAGGCATCCCTGTTGGTCCCGGAAGAGGCTCAGCTGCGGGCAGTGTAGTATCATATTGCCTGGGCATCACGACCGTTGACCCGATTAAATACAACCTATACTTTGAACGATTTCTCAACCCCGAACGCATCAGTATGCCCGACATAGACATCGACTTTTGCGAGCGGCGGCGCGGTGAAGTCATAGAATATGTCAAGCAAAAATACGGCGCAGACAGAGTCGCCCAAATCGTGACATTTAACTCACTCAAAGCAAAAAATGCCATTCGCAGCGTCTCGAAAGCGCTGGCACTGACCTTTGCCGAAGAAAATGAGCTCGCAAGTGAGATACCCAATGTACTGAATATAAAGATCAAAGATGCCCTCAAATCATCGAAGAACTTACTATCTCTATATGACTCAGACACCAGAATAAAACGTGTGATAGACACCGCCTTGGCCATAGAAGATATGCCCAAGGACTCCGGAACGCACGCCGCCGGAGTAGTTATAACCAAAAACCCGGTATGCGAATACGTTCCGCTCACGCTCTCCAAAAAAGATGACTCCATAGCCACACAATACTCCATGAACACCTTAGAAGAACTGGGGCTGTTAAAGATGGACTTCTTAGGTCTGCGAAACTTAACCGTTATAGAAGACGCCGTAAGAGACATTCGCAAGACAATCCCGGACTTTTCCATAGACAAAATCCCGGAAGATGACGGAGCGACTTTTGCCATGTTGGCAGCGGGCAAGACATCAGGTGTCTTCCAGCTTGAATCGCAAGGCATGACCGGTGTATGTGTCGGATTAGGGCCGAAGAGCATTGAAGACATTACGGCGATCATTGCACTCTACCGTCCGGGGCCGATGGACTCCATACCGCGATTTCTCGAATGCAGCAAAAATCCCAACAAAATAAAATACAAGCATCCGAGCCTTGAACCGATACTGTCCGTTACCTATGGATGCATCGTATACCAAGAGCAAGTTATTGAAATATTTCGCAAAATGGGCGGCTTTTCTCTCGGTCAGGCCGACATGATTCGCCGTGCCATGTCAAAAAAGAAGCTCTCTGAAATTGAGCGTGAAAAAAAAGCATTTATTGAAGGAGACCCGGAGCGCAATATATGCGGAGCCATTGCAAATGGCGTGCCTAAGGCAGTAGCCTCAAGCATTTATGATGAAATATTTGCATTTGCAAACTATGCCTTTAATAAATCCCATGCAGTAGCCTATGCGATGATCTCTTACCAAACGGCATACCTCAAGTGCCATTTTCCCCACCAATATATGGCTGCGTTATTTAGCTCTATTTTGGGCATACTGGCTATGGTGGCAGAGTACACGGAAGCGTGTAGAGATATGGGTATTGAACTGTTGCCGCCTGATATCAATGAGTCGGACGCAGTGTTTTCCGTGTCGGGCAGCGACCTGAGATATGGGCTTGTGGCGGTAAAAAACATAGGCCGCGGATTCATCGGTGAAGTCATGGCAGAGCGTGAGCGAAACGGAAGGTTTACAGATTTTGAAGAATTTTGCAGACGCATGTACGGCGGCGACTTAAACAAACGCGCCTTGGAAAGTCTCATCAAATGCGGATGCTTCGATGGGATGGGCGCAAACCGGAGGCAATTGATGCTGGTGTGCCAGACCGTGGTTGATAGCATAGCCGAGCAAAGCCGAAAAAATGTGGATGGACAAATTGACCTGTTTGGATTGTCAGGAGAGATTCAGGAAAACAATATAAACGGCATTGAATTGCCGGATGTGGCAGAATTTTCAAAAAGTGAGCTCATGCGCATGGAGCGGGAAGTGACCGGGATATACCTATCGGGACACCCCATGGATGAGTTTAGAGGTGTTGCCAAAAACGCAGGAGCAATCAGGATCAGTGATATACTGACCGACTGCGCACGTGAAGAGGGAAATGTCCGATTTAAAGACAAACAAAAGATCACAATGGCCGGAGTCATCGAATCCGTTAAAACTAAGATGACACGTAATAACACCATGATGGCCTATCTGGAAGTCGATGACGGATCAGGCAGCATGGAACTGCTTGCATTTCAGCGTGTCATTGACGATTCGGGAGGATATATGCAAGCGGACACTCCGGTGATTGTTGAAGGCAGACTGTCCTTCCGTGACGACCGCGCCCCGCAAATTGTGGTAGACACACTCGGGCTCATAACGGAAGAACTCGTGAGCGTCCAAAGGTTAGAAGCTGATATTCAGGCATCGGCAGACGAAGAACCGGCAGTAATACAACAACACAAAAATGCAATAGCCGAAGAACAACGTGAAGAACAAAATATATTGCAAAAAGATGAAACAGTGACCAGCGTAGGGGAAGAGACAATAAAAGCGGAGAAGACAATAGAAAAAGTGACGGCAAATGAGAAGCTTAATCAAACGCTTTTTATCAAGCTACCCTCTGAAGACAGTCCTGTATATAAGCGATTAAAGCTGGTGCACATGATGTTTCCCGGAAGGCAGAGCATGGTGATTTATTTTGACGACACGAAGAAGAAACTCGGCGCAAGATGCATCATACACGAAGCTTTTGTAAAAGAACTCACCGAAATGCTCGGCTCAGAAAACGTTGTTTTAAAATAACCAATCTGGAGGAACAATATGTCTAAAGGATACCCGGGACTGACATTTCTGCTGTGTATTATATTATTTGCCTCAATAGTTGCAACCAGTGCAGTAGGCATAATACAACATGTCATTAGTGAGCAAACCATAGCAGATATGATTTTCGGCATTGATGCGCAAGTGTTGGTTGAAGAACTTGAAATTCACGAGATCATTGTCGAAATCATTGATGAAGAGGTCATTGAAGCGCTGGGCGTAACACCTGAAACAATCAGCGAATTTATGGACAGAGATATCGTCAGAGACTTTGTTGCCCATGGCACATATGAGCTAATTGACGCACTCATTCAAGGACAGACCAGTATTGAAATTGCTCAAGAGGAAATTCTGCAACTGATCAGAGCATATGCACCTTTTGTGGAAGAAGAATTCGGGCTCACCATAGAAGATGAAATACTTGCTGAAATAGAGACGTTTTTGGAAGAAAGTGAAATTCCGGAGCGTATCATCATAGACATCCCGCCGCTTGTCCAGATAGAGTCACAATTGGGGAATTATCTCGAAGCGGCCAGATGGATACTCATGCCCAGTACGATGATTACGCTGGCGGCGTTTAGCATATTTTTACTGATGTGCGTCATATTAATAAATCTGCGGCACATAAGCATCGCCCTGCGCGGTGTGGGTATAACTGCAATCTTGAGCGGGATACTGTTTGTACTCCTCGGCTTATCCATAGTGTATATTGCGTCAATGTTTATCAGCGACACGCTGCATCGAGAGATCATACATGGTCTGCTCTTGCAGATGCGAACAACCAGTCTCATTGTTGGCGCAGGTCAATTTGCCGCAGGGATCATATTGCTGCTTATCGGAAGATGGAGGTAGTTGCCCAAATGGGTGCATCATTCATATTAGATAGGTTGCACACATTCGTCTGGGCAGAACCTCAAACAGGCAGCCGCGTAATATGTTGGCTGCCTGTTTGGGGTAGCTCGTCTCAATTACCACTGCGCCTCACCACTCTGCGCGGCTCTATACGCTTTGAGATTTTTCTGTGCGCCGATGATGTACAATACAGGCATAACCAAACCAAACAGCAACCCAAAAATCGCTGAAAACACAGTGATTATGGAGATAAAGGCCGTCGAGACCGGGGAAAATACACCGAAAATGCTTGAAAAGATGGCTGAAAACACGAAAGAAACAAGCACAGTAATTACAACCCTATAAACAATATCTATAATGCCGAGTACCTTTAGCGTAGACGCTTTTTCCGGGCGCATGCGATTGGATATACCCATAATGCCAACAAAGATATAAAACACAGACCCAATAAGCGTAATCGTGTAATAGATACTCCAAGACGCACCGCTGGCAATCGGCATAGTTCTGTCCCAATAACCGGAGGCTGCAATGTTTACAGCTGCGGATATAGCACCCCCGCTGCCGAAAACAACATAAAGTATCCCCACTACAAGCAAAAGCGTCTTTCCCGGTGCAATAATCATGATTTTAATACTCCTTTTAATTTTTATTTGACCTTCTCGTCAGGTGCAGGGTCAGAGTCTAAAGTAATAAAATAATCGTAAAGTGGCATCAAAAAAGCGTACCCCGCAACAATACGACACTTTAGCTCAGCCGAAAAAAGTTCATCACCAATGGGATTTTCGCTGATCAAAGATATGGACTTTTTATTATACCAATCTGCCGTCAGCGCCGTAGGCGATTCTTTTCTTCTCTTATAATCCTCTCCGCTTAAAGCAAACTCACTTTGTGCAGCATAAGGAGCGACCAATTTTTCAAAAGCCTTAGGGCTTTTATCTATGCGTGCACGCAGTTTCGCCATGGTTACAGCCTTTGCGCTATAATAACCCAAGCCATAACTCCAACGCTCAGGAGCAAGTTCAAACCAAAAAACCGGTGTCGAAGTCCACTCCTCACTAGGCCGCTCGATAGAAAACCACAGATTGGCACGATAAGGCTCGCCATCTCGCACCCGCCGTGCATCTTTGTATATTCTTGAAACCTTATGTATAAAGCCATGATCCTCAAAATCTGCCGAAACTTGCTCATAGACCTCCCGGCCTAACGCCTTCATCGGAGACTGAAAATCATTTACAAAATCATCCTTATGCGCATCAAACCACTCCTTGTTGTTATTGAACCTCAGATTCCACATAAAATCAATCGTCCGCTGAGAAAAACCTTCAAACATCTGTACAATCTCCTAATGGTGTGAATGATACATAGACAAACAGCATACCACGCCAAGTGACAAAATGACAAGTTTATAATGCGCGAGATTGGTGAATCAAACAGAATTATTTGTTGAGACATAGCCAAAACTGTGATATATTATATATTAGATATACGGTCGCCAAAAACAACATATCCCCCTCACACGCAAACAAAAAGCTATTGCAACATAGCGACTTGAACATAACCGACAGATTGAAGAATCCACAGAGTTTTCGTTTTGGAATGTTTGAAGGGAGAGGCTACTATGAAGAGAGCGACTTGCTTACTGACGATCCTCAGCTTGATCATCGCATTGGGAATACACGCTACGGCAACAGACCATACTATAGCGGAAATCCCTGATGAGGAAGCCCTCTTAGACGCACTCGATGCAGACAGTGCGCACATGGTCATTGATGATATATATGGCTCGGCAACGCCCGACCACATGACTTCGACATTTATGGGGATCACAGCGCTAAGTGCAACAACCTACTATATAGACCTGAGCGGCAACAGCGTAAATGTTGACGCAACATCAATCAGCGATATTCCCACCGGTATTGATGGAATCCCACTGGGTACTGCAGGTACTACCAGTTGGTATGTTGTCGATGCCGATGTAACCAATACAAACCGCCCTACGGTTCAGGGTGATGTCCACCTCATTCTTGCCGATGGGGCGACGTGGACAGCCGATTACAGCTCCGGCGGAACGCATTGGGGCGGCATCAGCGTACCTTCTGGCAACAGCCTCACCATTTGGGGTCAAACTGCCGGTACCGGAGCATTGAATGCATGGGCATACAATGGCCAAGCCGGAATTGGCGGCGGTATTCAAGGCGGCACAGGTGTCGGTACAGATTTTAGTGTCGGTACGATCACCATCAATGGTGGCACGGTCACAGCAAATGGTGGCAACAATGGAGCAGGAATCGGCGGGGGACAAAATAGCGATAACGGCACAGTCATCATCAATGGTGGAACAGTCACCGCCACCGGCGGCGGTTTCGGCGGTGCAGGTATTGGCGGCGGTTCCAGCAACCCTGCGGGGACGATGAGTGGTGGGGGCGGTACAATTACCATCACCGGAGGTGACGTAACAGCATTTGGAAACTCTTCGACGGGTTATGGAGATTGCGGTTCAGGAGCGGGAATTGGCGGATCGGGAGCAAACAACAGCTATGTATCTACGAACCTCATTTCCGGCGGCGATTCAGGACTCATCACCATTGGCGGCAACGCAATGATCAATGCAAGCGGTGGAAATAGCACTACCGCCGCAAGCGGCGGCGGTGCAGGTATTGGCAGCGGCGGCGGCGGCGGAAGCAATCCGGGCGGTGGCGGTAGCGGTGCTGTGGACGCTATTGCGATCTTTGGAGATGCACAAGTCACTGCTCAAGGAGGCACAGGCGCAACAGATAGCACCTATCCGGCAGGTGGTGGTGCAGGTATCGGCACCGGCGGAGCAAGCGGCTCCGGCACAGGGGGTACGATTGGATCTATTGATATAAACACAACGCATACCACCGGATATTATAGCCCCTACACAGTAAACGCTACAGGCGCCTCAGGCGGTGTGGGCAGCATCGGGGCGGATATAGGTTATGGTGGCACGGCAACCACTCCCGGCATAAAGATGATATCCTCAGCGCCGCAAGCGCTGACGGCCGTGCAAGGTGCATCATCTATCACATTAAGCTGGACAGATTCGGCAGTCATCGGTGGCGGCACTTTGAGTTATCGTATCTATATCTCCACCAATGGGGGTACGACATGGTCAAGCGAAACGGATGTCACCGGGACAAGCTATGCATGGAGCGGATTGACATACAGCACCGATTACAGCTTTATGGTGCGTGCGATTAACACAGGCTCAACGGTTGCAGGGCCGCAGAGCAATATGCAAACGAGTACACCACTGAGCAACACGAACGCAATTACGTCTTTTACACTGACTGATGGCACAACTACTTGGACAGGTACAATAAACGACCAAGCCGGAACGGTTACCGCCACTGTACCGAGCGGCACAGATGTTACAAACTTAACACCAACTATTGGCACAACCGGAGCGAGTATTGCTCCGGTCTCCGGTATCGCACAGGACTTCACAAATCCACAGACCTACACGGTCACAGCAGTAGACGGCCGCACAAGATCTTATACAGTCGTGGTGAACAGTCTTATCGATGCGCAAACTCCGGAAATCACAGGACAACCGCAAAGCGTAACGGTGTATGTAGGTGAAACTGCTCAATTATCTGTTACCTCATCCGTAGGCGATGGCGGGACATTATCATACCAATGGTACTTAAATATATCTGACAGTAACTCAGGCGGTACGGCAATTACAGACGGCACCGGCACAAGTGCGGCATTTTTCGCACCGACGATTACGACAGGTATATTTTACTATTACGTTGTTGTGACCAATACAAACAACAGTGCAACCGGAAGTGTGACTGCTTCGGTGACCTCTGATGTGGCATCCGTGACGGTAAATCCGACGCCGATTATTGCGCCAATCGTTCTGCCTTTAGTATCCGGAGCATGGGGCGGCACAGACCCTAATGATCCACTGTGGACATACGATAGTGCAAATAACATGTTGTATGTAAAATCGGGTGAAGTAATCGATATTTCAGGCACAGTTAGTGGCAATCTGCAAATTGTAACAAGTCCGGGCGGTGCGGCTACGGTTAATGCTGTAGGTGATGTGTTATTATACAGTGGAGATACGCTGACATTGGGCGCGGGAGTCACTTTGACTGTCAGTGATGGCGCCGCAATTAAAAACGAGGGAAGTTTAGGTAATAGCGGCACGATAAATAATACCCCCAACGGAGTAATCAACAATCAACCAGCAGGCACTATAAACAATCAAAATGGCGCTGAAATCATCAACGATGGCACAATAAACAACGAAGGAACCATCAACAATAACGGTACAATGAGTGGCAATGGCAGTTTAAATAATATAGATTCGGGTGTGGTTATTGCACCACCGACAGGCGGCAATAGCGGCAATGGCAGTGGTGGCAACGGAAGCGGCAGCGGTGATGGAGGGATCTCTGCCCCAGCTCCTGCGCCGCCCCCCGCACCGGGACTTGCTCCACCTCCGGTCGTACCGGACGATCCGCAAGCATCGGATGACACAACAGATTTGACAACACCATCTACCGGACATGCTCCATTTGTCGATATATCTCAGAGTCATTGGGCGCAGCGGGACATTGATGTGCTGTGGAGCCGCGGCATTATGCGGGGTGTTTCGGACACTATATTTGCCCCAAATGAAAAACTAACCGAGCCATGCTGGTAACCATGCTTTTCCGAATAGAGGGTGAACCGGGCATTGCATTTGTGCAGACTTTCAGTGATGTTCAGCATGGCAAGTGGTACAGTCAGGCAGTGAATTGGGCGGCAGAAAATAGGATTGCGTACGGTATCGGCAACAACCTCTTTGCCCCGGATGCAGAACTCAGCAGAGCGCAAGCCGTGACGCTGCTATTTAGATTTGCTCAATTTAAGTATAAAAACGTAAGTGCTCCGGATGTTGCAGGTACTGAGTTCTTAGATTTTAACGATACAAGCTCATGGGCGGTTGAATCTATGCATTGGGCAGTGCATTATGGGCTGATAAGAGGATTCGAAGGACGGCTTAACCCCAATGATACGATTACCAGAGCCGAAGCGGCAGTGCTACTTGCACGATTTATTCAATATGTATGAGCTATAATCGAAGTGTAACAACCGAGCCATCCCCGCAAGCAAATAAAATAAAAAGCGTTTCAACATGGAGTAAACTATGTTATAATAGAAAAGATTTATTTTAATTGGAGGGACGTACACATGAAAAAAATGCTATCAATAGTTTTAGCCCTAGTTTTGCTCCTAGCATTGGCCCCTAGTGTTCTCGCATCCGCAAATACCCCTATTTCCGTATTTATTAATGGACAAAGAGTTACTTTCCCAGATCAAAACCCGGTAGTCGTAGACGGACGGACACTGGTACCTGTTCGCGGCGTTTTTGAAGAATTAAACTTCAATGTTGACTGGAACCCCACAACGAGACAAGTCACCCTAACGCGCGGCAACGACGTGATTGTGATCACGATTGGCAGCAGCACATTCACAACCAACTCAGTCAGCCGGACACTTGACGTTCCCGCTCAGACCATAGGCGGCAGAACAATGCTGCCACTCAGACTGGTGCTCGAAAGCGTCGGCTACACACTGGATTGGAACGCAGCAACCAGCACAGTTACAATTACATCGCAAGCACCCCAACAAGTAACCATATCCACACTGGCATCACCAACCACCGGAGGAACGGTGACAGGCGGTGGTACAGTGAACGTTGGCACAAATGTAACCCTGCGTGCCACAGCAAACACCGGATGGGCATTTTCGGGATGGTACGAGAATAACGTCCATGTAAATTCAAATGCAACATGGACATTTAACGCCGCAACCAACAGAACGGTTCAAGCAAGATTTGTCCAAACACAACAATGGACGATCACAACGACCCATACCACAGGCGGCACCACATCAGGCGGCGGCACATTCGGACACAATGCATCCGTCACACTGGTCGCTACACCCAACAGCGGCTGGGTATTTGTTGGCTGGTACGAAGGCAACACGAGAGTAAGTAACAATGCAACGTGGACATTTAACGCCACATCCAACAGAACACTCCAAGCGCGCTTTAACCAATGGACGATCACAACGACCACAGCGGGCGGCGGCTCTGCAACAGGCGGCGGTACATTTAACCAAAATGACACAGTCACATTGGTCGCCACACCCAACACCGGATGGAACTTTGTCGGTTGGTATGAAGGCAATACGAGAGTCAGTACCAATGCAACATGGTCATTTAACGCCACATCTAACAGAACACTTCAGGCGCGATTTGTCCAAGGGCCGCAACAATGGACCATCACACCCACTGTGGCTATCAATGCAGGCGGCACTGTAGCAGGCGGCGGACAAGTCAACCACAATGAAAGTGTCACAATAGTAGCATCACCCAACAATGGATGGCAGTTTGTTGGTTGGTATGAAAATAACGTAAGGGTCAGCACAGATGCAACATTGACACTGGTCGCCACAAGCAATAGAACACTTGAAGCAAGATTTAGCCTAATCCAGTGGACGATCACTGTCAGCGCAGCCACCGGAGGTAATGCGACAGGTGGAGGCCTATTCAACCAAGGTGCACAAGTCACGCTCATTGCCGCACCACTCGAAGGATGGACATTTGTTGGCTGGTACGAGAACGGCAATCAGCAAAATTCAAATCCAACATGGACATTTGCCGCTACAGCAAATAGAACGCTTGAAGCAAGATTCGTAGTGCCTGCGTAAGCGGCCTCACCACAGAGATAAAATGACGCATCAAACCATGCCATTTTGCTCATAACCATATCATAAGCAAAAAGTGCGGCCGGTGTAAATCTCCGACCGCACTTTTTCGTGATGCAACTTAAAGAAACTATGAATGCCTAGCGGGTGCAACGCACCGCATCTGCAAGCGAATGCGAGATCGCGTGGGCATGAGTTGAAACATTTGAATCCATATCAATACGATTCTAACCTGCATTATGCTCAGCAGCTCTGTTTCGCGCCCTCCCCGGGAAAAAATGAACAAGCGTACGACTGACCGCACTACCGGTAACAAAACCAACGCCGGCCTCTACCAGCCCATTGATACCCACAAGTGTCACGATGATTGCCCATGCCGAATCGCCGAACCCTCTGATATAGTCCGTTGTACCAAACAAGAAGAACAATGTGCTGACAAATAACACAGTATTGCATATCGGAGCGGCAAGACTTGCAGCCATTGCGGCGGCAGTTTTGCTCTTTCTCTTGCTGACCGCAACATAAATAAGACCGGGGATCAAACCGGCCAATACGCGCGGAATGACCATAAGAATAAAAGTGAACACAGGATTGATATTCATCAGTGCGGTAGCAAACGGACTCAGACCAAATCCGCGCAAAAACGCCGATAACCCGAATACTGCACCTGCGATAGCACCACCGACCGGACCGATAACAATGGCAGCAATAGCTACCGGTATCATCATGAACGTGATAGACACAGGCCCGATCATCAGAAAACCAAGGGGTGTGTACGCCATGATGACGATGATTGCGACAAGTATGGCCAATTGTACCATCTTGCCTACGTTTACGCTGTTGTTTTTCATTACGCTTCCTCCTGCTGACGCTCCGCCCTTTTGTCGGATACATCGCTTTGTTTTTTGCCGGACGAACCAGCAGAAAATATATTATAGCAAATCTTATTGATTCGCAAGTGAAAATTAGGCGCGTAACGGAAAAAGAGATTCCACAGCCACGCCCTCTGGTAGCCTAAGGTTGATTACATGAACAATACGTAGTAAAATACAGGCAAGAGAGAGGTACATAGCAAGTATGGAACAAATAGAACAGACACTGACGAAAATTGATATCTACACCTCCCAAATCGGACTAGATGTCGTGGGCGCTGCACTGGAAGAACTGGGACAACCCACATTTACGATCACTGACCCCGGTGACTTTGACAGCCTGCTGGAAGGCAAATTCGGCGCATGGGATTACTTTGACAAGAACCTGACCAAACTCCGTGATGCCGAAACATTCATCACCCTATACTTACCCGACAACGAACAAAGCCGAAAAACCGTGGACGAAATCCACGAAATGCTAAAGACGCTCAGCGCATCTGACCCAACCGGAACGCTGGGCAAACTGACATGCCAAGTTTCGCATATAAAAAATGAAGACTGGGACAATCTTTGGAAAGAAAGCTTCAGACCCTTCCCTGTCGGACACAAGCTGATGATATGCTTGCCCTGGGACAACGAGGAATTTAAAGACAAAACAATCTTACGCATAGAGCCGGGGCAGGCATTTGGCACCGGTACAGACGAAACAACGAAACTCAGCCTTGAAATGCTCGAAAGTATAGCGCCCAAAGGCAAGACCGTGCTGGACATAGGCTGTGGGAGCGGGATACTCTCTATCGCCGCACTCCTACTTGGAGCCGATTCGGCATTGGGTATAGATATAGACCAAACCGCAGTGGACATTGCAACGGCCAACGCCGTGCGAAACAATGTCTCAGATAGGGCAAAATATATTTGCGGAAACCTCATTGACGCAGTCACCGAAAGCTATGACATTATCTGCGCAAATATCATCGCCGATGTCATCATCATGCTCTTGCCGCAAGTATCCCAATGCCTCAAGCCCAATGGAAGACTTATCTTATCCGGCATCATTACAGACCGTGAACAAGAAGTAATGGAAATCGCACTCAAGCATGGATTCACATGTGCGGAAAGACGCGAGGAAAATGGATGGGTCTGCCTTACGGTGTTTTTGGACTGCACGCTGTAACGTTAAATTGGCGAGATTTGAAATGACATGAAGAGAAAACAATTGACACCAATAGATCTCATATGTTAGCATGTGAAAATCCTTTAAACATACGAGTACTTCATTCTTGAAATAAGTTTGCAAAGATTGTGGTAGTTTTTTTCGTCTGGCAAGGCAAAAAACTGCGGGAATACCACTGGTCTTTCAAGGTTTTTTAACGAAGTCAGACGGAACAAAG